>Ga0208373_1000481_pt1 | contig 68797 bp, 61 predicted proteins | sample RifOxyC2_FD_184036 | JGI IMG/M metagenome (GOLD analysis project Ga0208373, IMG submission 184036) | Soil microbial communities from Rifle, Colorado - Rifle Oxygen_injection C2 (SPAdes) | ecosystem: Environmental > Terrestrial > Deep subsurface > Rock core/Sediment | place: Rifle, Colorado...
AGACGCCTCCCAAGCCGGTGCAACAGCCGAAGCCTCCCGTGAAAGCTCCGGTGCAGCCGTCTCCTGAGAAGAAGCCGCAACCGCCGAAACCGGCTCCGGAGAAACCGAAACCGCAGCAACAGCAGGCACCGAAGCAGACGGAGCCGAAGCCGCCCGCCGAGGAGCCGATCATGTTTATTCGCGCAGACTCGCTCTCGCCGGACGAAGGCGCGCAGCCCCCGAGCGGCACCCCGAAGAAATCAGCATAAGTTCTCCTAGAATTCGGTGTGGACCTTGCGTACTATTGCGCTGCTCGTGGCGGGCGTAGCTCAGTTGGTTAGAGCGGCTGGCTGTGGCCCAGCAGGTCGTGGGTTCGATCCCCATCGCTCGCCCCACAGTTGAATTGCAGACGAACAAGGAGTTCCGAGTTTGTCGAGGGACGACGCAGTGAGTCGCAAGATACTGCGCCCTGAACGAATCCCGAGCAGAGCGAGGGATGAGTCGAAAGGCACTCCTTTGCCTGAATCCTGCCCCGAGCGCAGCCGAGGGGCACATTTTCATCAACATCGGCGTTGTCGTGCCTATTATTCACTCATTTTGAATCAAAGAGGTGTCCCGAAAACCGATAACGCGATGCCATGCAATAATACGAGAATGTGTCGATAACATATAAATTTCATGACATTACTCTACAGAAAGGACTATAATTTTTGCTCAAAAGGGTTCCTTTCCGCTCTCACCATGATTATTAATGCGGATTCCCTTCTGCCGCACCTCAAGGAGAAGGTGCGTCTCACTCAGAGTGACACCTCCCGTCACATCCTTTGCCCCGATTGCAGGATACGAACGAAACTGAACACCTTGGGAGACGGACGCAAGAAGTGTACCGTATGCGGCAAGAAGTTCCGCTTCCACAAGGTGACGGATGAAAACAAGCTGCAGCAGTGCGCGGAGATTCTCCTCTGCTTCTGTCTCGATTTCTCGTCACACAGAACGGTGCAAATCACACATCACCGCTATCCGCTGGTCACCGTCTTCTACGACCACTTTCGCAAACTCCTCACCGAAAAGAGCCTGTCGCTGGAAAAACTACAGCTCCTCACCACACACAAAGGAGATATTCAGGAGGTGCACGACACATCTCGTTGCAGATGGTGCAAAAGCAAATTGCGTTCCGGTACGCGGGAAGAGCCACCGGTGTTCGGGGTGCAATTGCGGGAAAGTGGAGAGGTCACCATTGATCCGCTCAAAGATGATGAAGCGGTGCTCCATTTCCACACATTCGGCTCCAAGGAGGAGGCAATCGGCCGACGCGAGGGCTTCGCGGGATTCATTTGCTGCAGCAAGTTCCACCGCTTCACACAGGATGAGAAGGAGAAGGACGGCGCAGAGCAACTGTGGACATGGATTCGGGAGCGGATCCGTAACCACCATGGCATCTGGAAACGGAACACGGGTTTCTTCCTCAAGGAACTTGAGTGGAAATACAACAACAGATCTCTCGAACCCGAGCTGCAGGCGAGGAAAATCATCGAGCTGATGCCCATGGATTTCCTCACCAGCTGGTTGCTCAGTGCGAAGAAACCTTCAATTGCAACTCACCAGCAGTAGGTACCTGCTCCGATCAGTCCAGAAGAGCGTTAAGAGCGTTCGAACGCGGCGACTTCCTGTATGCGTAGAGACTTGCGCAATTTAACCATGCGCCCATTGTCATGGTTCTTCCCCCCCCACCCTATGCCCACGTATCGCTATTTCTTTCCCTCTCATCGGCCTGTCCGCAGATTCCCCGGCGTCCTGCAATCGTGGTTCCCCTCGATCCATCAGAAAACCTTCGGGGATGTACCCGGCTTCCGAGCTATCAAGTCCGCGATGCGACGGACGATGGTTCGGGCATGAAGCATCCTCCGCCCTTTCCCCCATCTTCCTATGTAGAGCCCCGCATCGAGGACTCCTCTGCGGGGACAGCCTCCCCCTCTTGAGAAACGCTAAGGGTGATGCCGGCCGGAGATGGCATCACCCTGCACTTCTCTCTTTTTTCCTCTCCCACTTCACTTTCCCCTTCACCCATCATGAGAAACCGCATCTTCACCATCGGCATGTCAGTCGCTTTCCTCGGTGCAATGGCTTCACCGGCATTGGCTGCAACCAGCCCCCCGATGACGCAGCCGAATTTTGGCTTCTTGGAACAGGTACTACCTGCTTGGAAAGACGCCCCTCCCGTGCTCGAAGCTCTCTATCCAACGCTCATGCAGGAAGCCAGGGCGACGAATTTCCTGATCCATCAGGTGGATCGGCTTGAACTCGGTTCACCGACGTACGAACAGGCGCACCGCCTGCTCCTGCAGAACTTGAATATGATGCAACGGCAGCTGAACTTCAGCCCGTCCGATCTCGCGCAGTTCAATGCCTCAACGCATCCGGCCAGGTACATCACCGATCAGACGATCTACTCCCCGGACGGCCCGACCTATGTATCCGGTACGGCAGACTTCGGTACTCCCGTCTTCGCTTCGACAATATCTTTCCGCAGAACCGGTATCTTCTCAGGGAACGCAGTCTCACGCACGTATGTCGGAAACGCACCCAGTCGTCGTTTGCTCGTTGCCAATCTCGCAGAGCAAACAAGATTACACTCACTTGCAATGCTTCCGTAACAGATACTGTTCTCTTGCTGCTCTCATAGCTCAAAAGGGGCAGCAAGAGAACTACTCGTAACTATTCTCTTCCCTCTCTATCCCATGTACTTCCTCTGGTCTCTCCTCATCGGTTCCATGCTCTTGGGCAGCAGCGTTATTGCGCAGCAAGACACGGCGTTCTCCCAAAATCCGTTTACCGATGTACCCGCAAACAGTACGTACTTCGAAAGTATTGAATATCTTCGCACGCAGAACGTGCTCAAGGGCTACCTGGACGGAACATTCAAGCCGGATACGCGCATCAACCGTGCGGAATTCGTGCACTTCGTGGTCAATCCATTCATTTTGGACACAAATAATGTGGGCGACTGTCTGAGAGCAAATGTGCCCGACACCGCAAGTACCGTCTTCTTCTCCGATGTCGCCAGAGATTCCTGGTACGCCGCCGATGTGTGTTTCGCTAAAATGAATTCCCTCATTGATGGCTATCCGGACGGCTCGTACGGCCCCGCAAATTCCATCAACTTCGTGGAGGCGGCCAAGATCATCTGCAATGTCTTCTCCCTTGATATCCCCGTTCAGGAGACCGGAGAGTTTTGGTATCGTTCCTATGTGCAACGCCTTTCCGATCTGCACGCCATCCCCGTCAGCATCACACATTTTGCTCAGACGCTGACCCGCGGCGAAATGGCGGAAATCGTCTATCGCCTGAAAGTGAATGTGACGGATAGACCAAGCTCGATCATCAGTAATCTCCGCTAAGCATTTTTCTGTCCTTCTCCTTCTTAGCTTATGGACATCCTCTGGTTCCTCATCATCGGCTTCATCGCAGGATGGCTCGCCGGGCAGATTATGGGCAGCGGCGGGTACGGCATCATCGGTGACATTGTCATCGGGATCGTCGGCTCACTCATCGGCGGCCTCCTGTTCCGCTTCCTCGGCATTTCCGCATACGGAACGCTCGGCACTATCGTTATGGCGGTCATCGGTGCCATTGTCCTGATTGCCGCGCTGCGCACACTGAAACACGCATGATATTTCCTTTCCCTTTCACGCCATGAGCGATGATACCATCCAACCCTTACAGGACCGCATCACCAGAATCGTCTCAGAGGAGGAGCGCCTCAACAGCAAACTGCTGAAGGACAGGAAGACCGAAACGGAGCGACGATATGCGGAAAAGCAAGCAGAGACCGCAAAGCTGGCGACGTTAAAAAAGGAGGAGGCACATCAGATGGAAGAGAATGCCCGCAAAGATCGCGTGTCTCAAGAAACCCTGCGACGGGAAGGCGAAGTGGTCCATTTATCTGAAGAAATCCAGAGAGGTTTCATCGAAGAAACCCGGCGTCGGGAGGCGGCCAAGAAAAAGATCGGGGAACAGGCCACTATCCTCGAAGCGAAGTTGCGAAGCATCGAAGGGGCACGGCCGTCCTGAAGAGAGCAAGCGTTTGTCTCCTGCCACAAAAATGTGTATATTAACTTTTCACACTCATGTGAATAACCCTCTCCATCAGTCCGAACTATTATGAGGAAAACTATTCATTCCGCGTCCGATGGCATAGCCCTCAAACTCAAAGTTCTGGCGAAGGAAAAAGAAGACGTCCGGCGCAAGCTGGTGGTGACTGCAAGGGAAAAGGAAGATGTCAGACGTAAGTTGGTGATCACGGCAAAGAAACTCCGTATCAAAGCCGCGCAACTCGCCGTGACCGCCAGGGAAAAAGAGGATGTCAGGAACAAGCTGGTTAAAACAGCAGAGAAACTCCGTCTCAAGGCCACACAATTCGCCGCAACTGCCAAGGAAAAAGAGGTCGTCAGGCGCAAGCTGGTTATAACAGCGGACGAACTCCGGATGTCGAGAAAAACGCTTGAGAAGAAAGTTCTTGAGCGCACCAAAGACTTGGAAAAGGTCAGGGCGAAAGACGAGGCGATCCTGGCAAGTATCGGTGAAGGCTTGGTGGCTACGGATAAAAACGGACGAATTCTCCTCGTGAACAAGGCATGTGAGAAATTGTTGGACTGGAAGGAGGGAGAGATGCAAGGAAAATTGCTTTCCAGGGTCATACCTATGACGGACTCGACCGGCAAAATCATTGTGGAATCAGAACGCCTGATCACAAAGACTTTGAAGGAGCGCTCTATCTCGACCACGACCACGACCATGTACTATAAGCGGAAGGATGGAACGTCTTTTCCGGTTGCCATAACGGTTGCGCCTATTTTCATCGGCAAAGAGCTAATCGGTGCTGTGAAGGTATTTCGGGATATCACCAAAGAAAAAGAAATCGAAAAAGCCAGGTCGGAATTCATGTCCATCGCATCCCACCAGCTGAGGACACCTCTCACGGCGATCCGATGGGTTCTCTCGAGTCTGAAGCGGGAAAATCTCACCGAGGAACAGGCGAAACTGGTGAAAACCGCACACGAAACGTCCATGAACATGGCCTCGACCATCCGGCGAATGCTGATGATCTCCCATCTTGAAGAGGACGGAATGGAGCCGGAACTTGAACAGGTGGTCCTGCAGAAAGAGCTGGAGAAGATCTCCCGCCTCCATGATGCCCATCGGCAGAGGAACGGGCTGGAACTCGCCCTTCAGTGTCCGGAGGATCTCATGGTACGAACAGATAAGCAGCTGCTCATCGAAATTCTGGACAACCTTCTCAGTAATGCCCTCAAGTACACTCCCAGAGGCGGCAAGGTGAATGTGAGTGTCGCCAAAGAAGGAGAGTCGATCCGTATCGATGTCGCGGACACGGGCTACGGTATCCCGCAGGAGGAGCAAAAGAGGATTCCGGAGAAATTCTTCCGTGCATCGAATGTCGCCAGCCCCGTGGAAGCCGGAACCGGCATCGGACTGTATATGGTGTATAACATCGTCCGGCTGATCGGCGGGACGATCTCTTTTGTCTCGCAGGAGAACAAAGGCACCACATTCACTCTTTTATTTCCTTCCTGATTTTTTATGAAAAAGCACGTTCTCATCGCCGAAGACGACACCGCTCTCGCCGATATGATGGGAAAAGTTCTGAGCAAATACAACATACGTGTCACGATCACCTATAACGGGAAGGAAACGGTTGAAGCTCTGGAGAAAGAAGTGCCGGATTTGCTGCTCCTCGATATCCTCATGCCGGTGCTGGATGGTCACGGCGTGCTGAAGTTTATCAGAGAAAAGAGCATGGAGTGTCCCGTCATCGTGTTGTCCAATCTCAGCGACAAGAAGACGAGGGATAAGTGCAAGGAAATGAAGGCGCAGAACTACTTTGTGAAGAACGACCTGGACGATGATGATCTCTGGCCCGCGATCGAGGAATATCTGCACTAAACGACTGATCGATGAATCAATCTCCCTTGAACAAGGACGCCTCATTTACTCTTCTCTTTACTTCCTTCCTCCAACCTCTATGGACAAGCAACCGAAACAGAAACATGTCCTCGTTGCCGAGGATGAAGCCTTTCTTTTGGGCATGATACGGAGCTTGCTCAGCAAGCACGGCGTTCGCGTGAGTACCGCGCGTGACGGACAGGAGGCAATCGATATCATCGATAAAGATCCGCCCGACCTTCTTCTGCTGGATCTGCTGATGCCGCATGTGGACGGGTATGCCGTGCTTCAGTATAGGAAAAAGAAGAAAATGAAATTTCCCGTTGTCGTCTGTTCCAATCTCAGCGACAAAAAAAGTATCATCAAATGTGATGAGTTTGATGTGAATGAATACCTCATCAAAAGTGATATGGATGATGATCAGGTCTGGGCCATTGCGGAGAAATACCTCGTGTAGCGACAAACTCTGCGCTTGCGAATAACGTCATGAATATACTATTGGCTCCGCGAAGAGAAAAATTGGAGTGTCATACAACACTGTATTGTTGGTGACCATGGCATTGCGTCGGTCATGAACCGATTATCAGGTCTGTATGAAGACCGGAATCCCTCTATCCGCCCATTTGTAGAGCTCGATCGCTTCCTCTGGCAGGAAACGCACGCATCCGTGGGACACGGGAATGCCGATGTGACTCAGCGCTTCGCTCCAGTACGAGGAAGCCTTGGCGGAATCCCCCAGATAAGGCAGACCATGGAGTCCGAACGCGGAGTTTTTCGTAAAGGACATGTAATTCGGCATACGGTACGGAACAGCCTGACCACTCACGCGCAGCTCTTCCTTCTTGTAAATTTTAAATACGCCCAGTGGTGTGGGAGTGGCGGGGGCACCCGAACTGATTTGGTACGTCTTCACCACGATTCCGCTCTCGGTGAGGAATGCCTCCTGGATGCCCAGATAGATCCAAATGGCCTTGGAGCCGGAGGATACCGTCGGATCGGGGAACACCGTTGCACCGGTCTCAGCAGGAAGTATGAGCGATGAAGCGCCGGAGGCACTCGCAGGATTTTTCACGACTGCTTTGACCGGTTTTGTGCGCAATCTCCGGCGGCGAACGGAGGAGGAAGCGCTGTGATCTCCCATCGATCCGCTGCCCGTTCCGGCTGTGATGCTCATTGCAGTTGCATCTTCCGCGAACCCTCCTTTCTCCTTGGCGAGCACTACCGCTGCGTTTCCTGTCAGAAGGCAGACAACGATCATGGCCAGTGCTGCGCTCAGGTTTTTCATAGTGTGGAAGTAGTCGTTATCTAAGGAAATGAACCATCACAATAGTTGCATACGATGGTTGCGCAAGCGTCTGCGAATACACGGAGTCGCCGGAATCGGACGTTCCAGCCACCGCTCTGGACCGGTCGCCACCCGAAATCCAAAGCGCACCCGTACCCAGTTGGCTGTGCTCTGCCAATGCATTGGAGGAATACCGTGACCAGCAAGCCAACCTTCATCGGACGCACTCTCTCGTGCGGATGCGGTACGAATGCTCTCGCATGAAAGACCGGAAGAAGAGGCGGTAAGAAGGTTTGATTGACTGATGCAGTCCTTTCCGCAGGGAAAGAATGGGAAATGCATATGCCATCGACAAAATTGCACGATACCTTAAAGTCGCAAAATGGCATGATGCATATCAGTGCTCCTGCTGCTTGCGATTTCCGAGAAAGCAGATGTAAGTATTAACCTCAAATAAAAAGTAACCTTGCTGCGTCCACGCCCCATCCGGCTTCGTTCCATGCTTCGCATGGAACTACGCCGTGATTTGGTGATGGAATAGTCTCGGCATAGCGCAGCGGGGTTTCTGATACGGGGGGCATCCGAGAAACATCAGCCAGGCGCAGCAGAAGAGCATCACAGCTCAACGACAAGTGCGTTCTTCGGACCGGTGGCGATCAGTTCTTTGACGCCGATCCAATCATGGAGCGCGTTTAAGAGCACATCCGTCGGGTACCAGTACTTCTCTCCCCGCTTCGTGCCGGGATCGTTTGTAATGAAGCCATCTCCTGTGTATCCGATGACGACCAGCATGTGATAGAAGGGGCCCTCTCCACTAAAGAAGGGGTTTTTGAGCGCGCGGCCGAACGCCGGGATGATGATCGGATTTCCCCGCATGAGCTCCCTACGGAGACTGTCGGCTGTCACATCGGTCAAGAGGCGGGCACGGTATCCGTACAGGGACTCAGCGATATCCCCCAGTTCCTGGGCAGTCACATCATCCGCGTAATCATGCGCCCTCTCCCAAGCCACCATTTGCTGCACTTCCGTTTCCGCATCCGTCATGCTGAGCGGCATACCTGCGAGGAAGTGATGAACCATGATCAGCGACATTTCTTCGCACGCTTCTTCGTGAAGCGTATCCCAAACGGCGAACGGTGACTGCGGAGCAAATGGCACCTTGATGAGCAGGCTCGCCGGTCGTGACGAAGAGGCGGGCGCGGGAGCCGGCGGACTCGACGAGAACGATTGCGACGAAGACGAACTTAAAAGAAGAGGCGGACGATCGATGATCACCGAAGGCTCGGGGAAGACCGGTTTCCTGGTACATCCGATCATCAGCACGGACCCGACGATCAGTGTACAGCCGATGATGGCGAAACGATGCATAGGGAGGAGAGGGCTTATCATAGCATGATTCTCACCTACAAACGTGCATCTTGTGAGATGTCATGGTTCATGATTCGATCCCCATCGCTCGCCCAAGTTCAAACCGAAGGCGGAGGCTCTCGCTGAGGATTTTCACCTGTCAGCACTTGCAGCACTTCATAACGAACAAATGCAAAAAACTTGGCATCAGATGGAAACGCGCTGAGATCCATCTTCCGCCCCGAACACCCGGGCCCATTTTCATTGATGGCCGATCGCATGCAGGTCTGCGTGTCCGTGAGGATTCTCAGAACGGCCTTCCCCTTCCCCGGAAATACCGCTTCCACTTCCTCTCCTGCATCGAAGCCGTTTCTCCTCTCAGAGTAGACCTCGACAATCGCCCCCTTCTGCCCCACAGCAAGAGAGGAAAATTGCAGGCCTGTCGGTGATTTCCATGTTTTATCCATGGTCGGATATGAATACTCCACCGGTGCATTCAATGTAAAGTTGATTGAAGAATAAATTGCGCATGACAAAAGGCATATTCTCTCGATGTATTCATCGCCAATAGGCTGTGAACTTCCTTTCTTTTCCCGCTCTCCGTCGTAGAATCCCCTCCTTATGCCTCGTCGGCGTAGGGACCTCACGATTGTGAGGGTTTGGTCATTCACAATTCGGCAGGACTTTACGTGTGTATTGAACGAATTTTTCGCAACCATTTCACCCCTTGTTTGGAGGACATTCTCATGAACCAGGACCCTCTGTTCTATATCGATGGCAAAGTGATTGTAATCACCGGCGCGGCTGGCGTGATCTACAGTCACGTCGCGCAGGCTCTCGCGTCCAGAGGAGCTGCTGTCGCGCTCCTCGACGTCAAACGGGTGGATCCGCAGAATCACCACAGCCCTCTCCAGGCGGAAGCGACCGCCCAAGCGATCAGGGATGCAGGCGGCAGGGCGCTCGCGCTCTTCTGCAACGTCTTCCACGTCGACGGCGTCAAGGCTGCCCTGAGGGAAGTCGTGCTGCAACTCGGCAACGTCGATGTCCTGATCAACGGGGCCGGCGGCAACCAGAAGGCTGCCACGGTCCAGCCAACGCAGAAGTTCACGGAACTTCCTCTCGATGCCATGCGGAGTGTGGTGGACCTGAACCTCATGGGGACCTTCATCCCCTGTCAGGTGTTCTGCGAGCACTTCGCACAGATCGGACAGGGGGTGATCATCAACACCTCGTCCATGTGTGCCTTCGCACCGCTCACGAACATCCCGGGGTACTCCGCCGCCAAGGCGGCGGTGACGAACCTCACCCGATGGCTCGCGGCGCAGGTGCGCGTGGATTTCCCGGGAACGGTGATCCGCGTCAATGAGATCGCGCCGGGGTTCCTGATCACGGAGCAGAACCGCAATCTGCTCTTGAATCCCGACGAAAGCCCGAAGCCTCGCGCGGTATCGGTCCTCCGACGTACCCCCATGGGCCGCTTCGGAGAGCCGGAAGAGCTCGTCGGAGCGCTCGTCTTCCTCATGTCGCAAGCGAGCACCTTCGTCACCGGCACGACCGTCGTCGTCGACGGCGGCTTCGCCGCCTGCTCCGGCGTCGGCCCGCTCGACGAGAAGGACGGTCAGTTCGTGCGAGAGGTGACGCTCCCCTGAGGAGCAAGCAAGGAGTCCTGCTGAAACCTGCACTACGAATCAATCCCCGTGGAATTGATCGAAGCAGTGCAACATCAGAAGACGCCCCGCATCCGCGGGGCGTCTTTTAGTATCATCTTTCATGATCCACCCTTGGCTGATCCTCAAGAGGCGGGTATGCTGGGCCTTCGCAATGTCCCAACCACTGTTTCGAACTCCGAAAGGCACCCACGACGTCCTCCCCGAGGATCACCAATACATGACCTACATCAAGAAGGCCGTGCGTCATCGCGCCCGCCAGGCAGGCTACAAACGCATCGACCCACCCATGTTCGAAAACCGTGCCGTCTTCGAGCGCGGCATCGGTGAGCACACGGACATCGTGGAGAAGGAGCTCTTCCTCGTGACGTCGCACCACGCGGACGAGGATGAGGCGGAGTTCGCCCTGCGCCCGGAATTCACGGCGGGCATCTGCCGCTCCTTCGTGGAAAACGGCATGCAGCAGCTGCCGCAGCCGGTCGAGTTCTACGCCATCGGCCAGTGCTTCCGCCACGACCGGCCGCAGAAGGGCCGCTACCGGCAATTCCACCAGTTCGATCTGGAAGTGATCGGACTCAAGGACCCGAGTCTCGACGCGCAGCTCATCCACGTCGTCACGAAGATCTTCTCGGACCTGAAGTTCCTCGAGCGCATGGAGCTGCACATCAACAACATCGGCACCGCCGAGAACCGCAAGGCCTACGCCGACGCGCTGCGGGATTACTTCATCGGCAAGGAGCGCAATCTCCCGGAGCTCGACCGCGAGCGCCTGACGACGAATCCCCTGCGCCTGCTCGACTCCAAGGAGGGCGACACACAGATCCTCCTCAAGAGCGCGCCCACCCTCGAGCAGTTCCTCTCCCCCGAAAGCAAGGAGTACCACGCGACGGTGCTCGATTACCTCAAAGAATTGAAGATCCCCTACATCGAAGATACCCGCCTCGTCCGCGGATTGGACTACTACACCCAGACGGTCTTCGAGTTCTGGGACAAGGAAACCGGTGCGCAGAATGCCGTCGGAGGCGGCGGACGGTACGATGGATTGATCGAGCTCTTCGGCGGCAAACCGACGCCCGGCGTGGGCTTCGCGGGCGGGATGGAGCGCATGATCTGGCAGATGAAGCAGGCGGGCGTCCAGGTGCCGCACAAGGATCAGGTAGACGTTTTCGTCGCACAGCTCGGTCCCGAAGCGAAGAAGAAGTGTCTCACCCTGATTTCGAACCTGCGCGAGAAGGGTGTCCACACGCTCGGAGCGCTCGGCGAAGCGAGCCTCAAGAGCCAGATGCGCCTCGCCGATAAGTTCGAGGCGCGCTACACCCTGCTGCTCGGCAAGATGGAGGTGAAGGGCGGGACGATCATTCTGAGGGACATGAAGGCGGGGAAGCAGAAGGAGATCTCCTACGCTCAAGCGATCCCGACGATCGTGAAGCTCTTGGGCGAGCAGGCACTCGACACGTACACCATCCGGGACCAGATCGGAGACGTGGACGAAGACTAGGCATAGCATGAGAGAACACCTTGACGGTTTTCTCTCATGAACTCTCTTTCCCTTCAAAGTGTCGCTCCAGCGTGGGGCCCACGAGACCCACGCTTCGCGAATCATTCTCTGTGAGCGCTGTTCTACAGCGCTCACGTACACTGACTCTTCCGCCCAGTCGTTGAAATCTTTATGCTTTCTCCGTATGCCTGAGCAGACAGTACGGGCACCGAGGATTGAGAGCATCGACGGATTGAGAGGCTACGCCATCCTCGCCATCATCTTCGGCCATATCTATGTTCGTGAGCTCATCCCGTGGGGGTACCACGGCTTCTGGTTTCATGGCCTGAAGCTGTCGCCCTATACCTTCTTCACCAACTTCCATCAAGCCGTCCCGCTGTTCTTCATCCTCTCAGGATTCGTCCTGTTTCTGCCGTTCGCTCTTGGTATCCGAAAGATGGAGAACCGGCAAGATGCGACAGCATTCTATCTTCGGCGCGCACGACGCCTCCTCCCGCTCTACCTCATCAATATCTTCCTCTTCGCGACAATGGTGAAGGTGGACGCGCTCCCGCGCGACACCGTGAAGAACCTGTTCTTCCTCCTCACGTTTCTCTTTCCATTCATTCGCTCCCTGCAAATACCGATGTACAACGGCGTCCTCTGGACGCTGGGGGTGGAGGCGTGGTTTTCCCTCCTGATGCCGCTGCTCATCTTCTGCATGCGACGCTTCGGATTCGGAAGGGTGCTGCTTACGCTCATTGCCTTTTCTCTCCTTCTGAGTTTCTCTCTCACGTTCCGACCGATCTCGGAAATGTACTGGTCTGTCAACGGCGTGGGAGTGCAACTTATAGATTTCGCCCTCGGTATGTTTCTCGCGCATCTGTATGCCACACAACAACTGCCTGCTCGCGGCTGGAGGTGGTTCATGACGGGAATACTCATCGTCTCCGTCAGTTTTCTGTTTTCCGATGCCTTCTGGATGGAACTCGTGCCCGCACAACTCGCAGCCATCACCAGTTACACGGTACCGCTTGGATTCTCTCTCATCATCTACGGAGCTCTCTCCATACGCTGGCCGGTCTTCCGTTTCCTGCTCGCCAACTGGCCTATCCAACTCTGCGGCATGATGTGCTACTCGCTCTACGTCTGGCATGCCATGGCCATTGGTCCATTCCATCCGGCTACCACACTCGTCCGCCTTATCCGCTACCTCTTCCTCGTCTTCGCCATCTCCTTCGTGAGTTACCGCTTCATCGAATTCGGTTCCGTGAAAGACTGGCGATCCCTCCTGCCGAATAGGCCGGGGAAAGCAAATGCGACGGAACATCTCAACATCGTGAGCCGCTAACTCTTCAGATAATGCAAGAAGCTCCACAATCACGGGCACCGAGGATCGAGATTATTGACGGACTGAGAGGCTACGCCATTCTCGCCGTCATCTTCGGGCATATCTACATCGCTCCGCTCCGCGCCACGAACCTTATGAGCATCCCTCTCCTGGGACTGAGAGTGACGCCTTACACGCTCATCACCAACGGCTGGCAGGCTGTGACGCTCTTCTTCATCCTCTCCGGGTTCGTCCTCGCGCTGCCCTACGCAACCGGCGAACGCCGGTTCTCCGGCTCCGAAGACTGGCTGTGCTTCGTTGGCAAGCGCATTCGCAGGCTCCTGCCGCTGCTGCTCTTCAACACACTCTTCCTCCTCACATTCCTCCGCATCGATCCGGCTCCGCGCGATACTGTGAAGCATCTCTTCTTCATGACGACATTCCTCTTTCCTTTCTCTTCCACGCTCCACATCCCGCCTTTCAACGCGCCGCTGTGGTACCTCGGCACTGAGTTCTGGCTCAGCATCGCACTGCCGTTCTTCATCCTCTGCGCACGACGATATGGGTGGACCTTGCTGCTGCTTGCTTCCATCATCTTCTACTTCTGCTCCTTCTCCCTCTTCCCCGAAGCATGGCAATGGAACCTTACGGCACCGAACTGGGGCATCGGACGCCTCATGATGCACCTGAAGGACATGCTTGCCGGAGCGGCGCTCGCATACGCGTTCGCTCAACGCAAACAGGTGCGCGCTGTCCTGTGGATCATGGTCGGCATTCTGTTTCTGGCGTATAGCTTCTTTCTCTCCGATTTGATCCTCCTCAAACTCATCTCCGGACGAACCGTTCTGATCGCGAATCTCCTCACGACCATCGGCTTCAGCCTGCTCCTCTTCGGTCTCCTTGTCCGCCCGTCACGCGTGATCCGGATGATCGTGGCCAACTGGCCCTTACAGCTCCTCGGCATGATGAGTTACTCGCTCTACGTCTGGCACTTGCCCCCCATGGGCATCCTCCACGCATCCGCCACTCCCGTCCGCCTCGTGCGCTATCTCTTCCTCGTTTTCGTCACCAGCTTCTTAAGCTACCGCTTCATCGAGTTTGGTCACGTGAAAGACTGGCGATCCCTCCTGCCGCGCAGGCACAGAAGCGCCGGTTCGCAGGAACAGCTGCAGACGGAAAACTGGTGACCCCTCACACATCGAGGTTCTTCACCGTCTTGGCGTGCGCCCTTCGTCAGGCTCAGGACGCATCGCAGATACGCCTATCACTTTAGACATCCAAGTTTTTGACCGTCTTGGCGTGCGTTTGTATGAATTTCCGGCGCGGGGCGACTTCGGAACCCATGAGCGTCGTGAAGGTCGCATCCGCTTTCTCGGCATCCTCCATGGTGACGCGCAGCATGCTGCGGGAATCCGGATTCATCGTCGTCTCCGCAAGCTGCTCGGCGTTCATCTCGCCCAAACCTTTGTAGCGCTGCACCGATGCGCGTGCGGTCTTGCGAACCTCTTTGTTCTTGACCGCCTTCACGAGCGCCTCCTCTTCATTGACCTCCTCCGGCTGCTCTTCCTCGGTCTCCTGCATCTGCTGCGCATCCACGCCCCACTCCTTCAAGACCCCTTCTTTTTCCGCATCGGAGAAGGCATAACGCGCTTCTTTGCCGCGGGAGATCTTGTAGAGCGGAGGCTGGGCGATGTAGATGTGCCCGGCTTCGATGAGCTCGGGGAAGTAGCGGAAGAAGAACGTGAGCAGCAGCGTGCGGATGTGCGCGCCGTCCACGTCGGCATCGGTCATGATCACGACGCGGTCGTAGCGCAGCTTGGTGAGATCCTTCGCCTCGCCGATCCCCACGCCGATGGCGATGATGAGGGACCGGATCTCGTTATTCGCCAGCATCTTGTCGAGACGCGCCTGCTCGACATTCAGGATCTTTCCACGAAGAGGCAGGATGGCCTGGAATTCGCGATTGCGACCCTGCTTGGCGGAGCCGCCGGCGGAATCGCCCTCCACGATGAAGAGCTCGCACTCGGAGGGGTCTTTGCTGGAGCAATCCGCGAGCTTGCCCGGGAGCGTCATTCCCTCGAGGATACCTTTGCGGATGACCGAGTCGCGCGCGGCGCGGGCGGCGAGGCGCGCGCGGGCGGCGAGCATGCACTTCCCCACGATTTCCTTCCCCTCCCCCGGATGCTCCTCGAAATATTGCGCCAGTTTTTCGTTCACGACCGTCTCCACCGCCGTTTTCATCTCGGCATTCCCCAACTTGGACTTCGTCTGCCCCTCGAACTGCGGCTCCTTCAAACGTACGGACACGACGGCCGTGAGCCCTTCACGCACGTCATCTGCAGTGAGATTTTCCTCCTTCTCTTTGAGGAGGGATTGCGCACGGGCATACGCGTTGATCGTTCGCGTGAGCGCGGCCTTGAACCCCGTGAGGTGATGCCCGCCCTCGCTGGTATGGATGTTATTCGCGAAGCTCACGACGATCTCCTGGAAGGCCTGCGTGTACTGCAACGCCACCTCCACCATGCCATCCGACGTATCCTTCTCAAACCAAATCGGTGAACCGATACGATCCTTGGATTCGTTGAGGTGCAGTACGTACGCGGCGATACCTCCCTCGAAATGGAAACGGTAGAGCCGCGGATGCTTGAGATCGTCCTCCGGTCGCTTGGGGCGCTCATCGAGCAGCGCGATGGTTACGCCGCGCGTGAGGTAGGCCTGCTGCCGCAGGCGCGTCATGAGCATGTCCATGCTGAAATCGACGGTGTCGAAGATGTCCTTGTCGGGCTTGAAGATGATCTTCGTCCCGATCTTATCGGTCTTCCCCTGCACCTTCATGTCCATGGTCGGCTTGCCGCGCGAGTACTCCTGCACGTAGATCTTCCCGTCCCGATACACTTCGGCCCGCATGAAGATGCTCAACGCATTCACCACCGAGGACCCCACGCCATGGAGACCTCCTGAGACTTTGTAGCCGCTGTCATCCCCGCCGAACTTGCCACCCGCATGCAGCGTCGTGAGCACGATCTCGAGCGCGGGACGCTTGAGTTTGGGGTGCATGTCCACGGGAATGCCGCGGCCGTTGTCCTCGACGCTGACCGATCCGTCATCGTGGAGCATGACCGTGATCGTGTCACAGTAACCGCCCATCGCCTCGTCGATCGCATTGTCGACGATCTCGTAAACGAGGTGGTGCAGCCCACGAATATCCGTGGATCCGATGTACATCCCTGGCCGTTTCCGGACGGGTTCCAAGCCCTCAAGGACCTGAATCTGCTGTGCACTGTACTCACTTTTCGCCATATCTTGGCAGAGTGTAGTGAGTTCGCGGCCCCGAGGCAATGGGGGGAGGATGCAGAAGGTGCCGTCGTATCACGATGTCCTTTTCGTCGCGCATTTTCCTTGCACCCGCTCCGTCTCTCCCCTACCCTAGGCGCGCCCATGGCTATCTACGCAGTCAAGCGCGGCGAAGAATCCAACGATGCGCTCCAGCAGCGCTTCAAGAAGCAGGTGCAGAAAACCGGCCTCATGAAGCTCATGCGTACGCGCTCCATCCACAAGCGCAAGGAGAGCAGGCGCCTCGTGCGCTTACGCGCCCTCAAGCGCGAGGAATTCCGCACGGCGAACAGGAAGAAGCAGTTCTACTCGAATATGTGAAAGTGAGCTTCTTAGGTTGTAGCTTGTTAGCTTTTTAGGTGAGAGGTTTATTCAACAACGTGCCTTGCTGTTTAAAAGCTAAGAAGCTCATAAGCTAGCGCACAACAGCCCAATCGATCGTTTCATCGCAGGATCTCCAATGCCTTGAGCAGCTGCGCATCACGACCAGTCAGAGATTCGACTTCGATGTCCGGCCTGATGCCCGTAGCGTCGATCTTGCGATCGAGCGGGGTCTTCCACTCCGCCACCGTAAGCTTGAGACCGGACTGATCGGCAAACCGAAGCACCTCCTGCACCGTCCCCTTGCCGAACGTCTTCTTCCCCACGACCGTCGCGCGCCCCGCATCCTGCAGAGCACCAGCCACGATCTCCGATGCGCTCGCCGACCCTTCGTTCACGAGCACCACGAGCGGAACCGTCGGGGAGATCGTCGGCGTGAACTTGGTCGTATCGGTGCGCGTCCCCGTTCTGGAGTAGATCTTCACCACCGGCGTACCCTTCGGCACGAAATTGCTCACGACAGTATTGGCGGCATCGAGGAGCCCTCCCGGATTATTCCGCAAATCGAGCACGATCCCCGTGGGATTCTTCGCTGCGATCTTCTCCATCTCGGCTCGCAATGAATCTTCCGTGGCCTGTCCGAACTGCATGAGTTTCACAATGGAAACATTCCCCTGCTTCGAGATCTCCATCTCCGGCACGGTGACGGTGTCGCGCACGACCGTGACGTCAAATTCGTTCCCGCTGCGGCGGATGTGGAGCTTGACGCTCGTCCCCTTGGGACCGCGCACCTTATCCACCGCTTCGAGATAGTCCAAACCGCTCAAGCTGACGTCATTGGCGCTCAATATCTCATCATTGGGCAGAAGCCCCGCTTTCTCCGCCGGCGAGCCGTGTAGCGGCGTGACGATGGTGAGAATGCCGGAGCGCTGTTCCACTTGCGCACCGATCCCCGATACCTCTCCCTTGATCTGCAGCTCGAGGCTCTTCGCACTCGAGGGACGCATGAAAGAGGAGTACGGATCTTTGAGCGAGCTGACGATGCCCTCCGCGGCCTTGTACGCAGCCTCGTTTGCATTGATCGCATCCACCTTGTAGTACTCGTCACTCACGATCTGCCAGATCGCTTCGAGAATATCGGACTTCGGGAGCGTCCCGCTGCTGCGTGCCGTGAGATTGTCGAGATTCACGGTGATCGTCGTCTCCTTGGCACGCTTGAGCTTGTCCGGGAGCGTGCGCACGGGGACGTCCCCGCTCGCCTTCCGTATCAGAAGTTCCGCATCCTTTCCGTTGAGGACACGCCGCGTGCCGAAGAGCGTCGATGAGACCGGCGTCATCCAGTTGTACGCAAGCGCGACAGCCACCGCCTGCGCTTCGGCCGTTCCCGCTTTCACATCACGATACTTCGCCGGCTCCTGCGCCATCGTCTCCGTGATGTCCTTCAGTTTCACGAGTACCTGCAATGCCTGTCCGACGGTGATGGGCTTCGCAAGCTGCGGATTTTTGCCGAAGATACCGAGAGCGCCGTGCGCAGCCGCCACCTCAACGTATGGTTTCATCTCGACGGGGACATTCGCGGGTACCTGCTGGTCACCTGCATCCGTCGGGAGATTCAGCGCCTTCACCGCAGAGCGGATGAACGCCATGCAACTCACCGACTGCTTGGCGGGAAGCGACGTTCCACTCACCACCTGTTTCGCCAGCGATTGAGCGGGCATCGCGAGCGTCAGGCAGAGGAACACCGCCGCAGAAGAGCAGCGCACAAACCGCGAAAGGAGGCGAATCATAGGATGATGGAGAAGGGTGACATTCCCACGCGCAGATCGCACGGGATGAAGCCCGCCCATCCTACGGGAGCTCTCTGCCGGAGACAAACGAATCGGTCGTAATCACCCGCCCGCGTTCCTTCATATTATCCTTGCGGTAGAAGAGCGCCGTGAACATCCAGAATCCGCCGACCACGTACAGGAGCGACGGCAGGATGAGGAGCGATATCGAGTGCAAGAATGATCCTGTGTCCGCCCCGAAGAGCGCTCCGAGCGTCTGGGGGTTGCCCGGCAGAATATCCGGGAGCGTCACCATAAAGTTGAAGAGTCCGTGGAGCACGGTCGCAAGCACAAGACCGACAACGATCATCTCGAAAGCGAAGACGCGTTTCTCCGGCCACTTCAACACGTACTGCAACGTATCGGGAATGAGATGCCACTTTCCCCGACGATGACCGTCCTCGAGGTAGGAGCGCGCGAAGATGGCAAGCCCGAGGAAGTAGCCCATGATCCCCGAGGAAACGATGTGCACCATCGTCGTGAGGATGGCGCGTCCGGAGACATTGGCGAGGAACGCCCACCACTGCGGCTGCGGCGGATCGACGAGGAATTCGCGCACGAAGCCGATGAAGTACGTGGGATTGAGGATGTTCTCCGCGAAGGCGAAGCCGATGGCGACGATGATCGCCAGCTGGATGACGTCATCGATACTCGTGAAGAACGGCTTGCCGCTCTCCTTCGTCACCCAGAATTTGCTCACCTCTTCGATGAACCCGACGATGAGGAAGGAGAGGAGCGTCGTCAGCACCGTCGACCGGACGCCGGAGGCGCTCACGATCGTGCCGGAGACGAACGCATCCGAGACGTAACTGAAGTTCTGCGGGACGATCTTGAAGAGGAAGAATTGCAGTTCGATGCCGTTACGGACGAGGGCGTCGTAGAAGAGGATCGGCGCCGTCGAGAGCATGCCGGCGAAGAACATGAGCAGCACCATGCTCCACCGCTGCGTGTGGTACTCGATGAACAGCCAGCACCACAGCGCCGCCGGAATGAGGGCGACCACCGCCGCAAGCAGATGTGTAAGGCGCTCCTGCGGCGTCTCCCTGAAGAGCACATGGAGCGCGATCCAGAGGATGAATGTGCCGAGCACGGTCGCCTTGATACGGGCCGACCACGGGCCGAAGAGAGCGCGCCACAGGATGACGACGCAGACGATTCCGAGCGCCATGATGAAAGGATCTTTCGAAGCCTCGCCGCCGAAGAGCACCTTCTGAAACGCCAGCAGCGTGAAGGCGATACCCGTTCCCACGATGAACGCGAATATCTCATCGCGCACCCACAACCACTTAAGCTCGAGCACGCACGCCACCACCGCAAACGCCGCGAAGATCCCCAGCAACCACATGCCCGGGATCTGGTCGAACGGGGCAATCCCCGCGAGGACCTTGCGCGACAAAAAGAAGAGAGCTGCAGTCGCGAGAACCGTTCCGACGACGACCCGTGCCCGCGGCAGAAACGGGCTGCGCTTCTCGATGGAACAGAGGGACTCATAACGCAGGAATCCGTGATTCATGATCCCGAGCCATAAGATAGCCAACACACAGCCACCGGCTACGACCGCCGCCGTAATCACAAGGGCACTGAAGAGATGATCCTGGGAAGACGTAGCGGGATCCTGCGCCGCCCACCCGATGACGGGCAGGAGAATGCCTGCAATAACTGCTACCGGCAGCGCCGCTGATCGCGGGAGGAAGCGAATGAGGATGTGGGTATGTTCGAGGATATTATAACATAATTTATATTGTAATGGAAGTAGTGATTTGGCTTCGGGTAGCGGCACCGTTTCGCCACTGCTACCCTCTCCAATCGATGCCAGCCAGTACTCTCGATCAGCTCACTTCCCTCTGCAAGCGCCGCGGATTCATCTTTCCGGGATCCGAGATCTACGGCGGCCTGGCCAATACGTGGGACTACGGCCCCTTGGGCGTGGAGGTGAAGAATCGTCTCAAACAACTATGGTGGAAGAGCTTCGTGACGAAGCGCGCCGACATGGTCGGCATGGATAGCTCCATCCTCATGAATCCCAAGGTGTGGCAGGCGAGCGGACACGTGCAATCGTTCACGGACCCGCTCGTGGATTGCCGGAAGTGCAAGGAGCGTTTCCGGGGCGACAAGCTCCTCGAAGAGAAGCTCGGCATCGAGGCGGCTGCGGTCCTGAAGGTCTCGCAGATCGGCCCGATGCTCAAGGCGGAGAAGATCGCCTGTCCCGCTTGCGACGCGCACGACTGGACCGAAGCCAAGCAATTCAACATGATGTTCAAGACACATCAGGGCGTGGTCGAGGATGACGCCACGCTCGTGTATCTGCGCCCCGAGACGGCACAGGGGATCTTCGTGAATTTCCGCAACGTCCTCAATACCATGCGCCCGCGGCTCCCCTTCGGCATCGCGCAGATCGGCAAGGCCTTCCGAAACGAGATCACACCCGGCAACTTCACCTTCCGCACCCGCGAGTTCGAGCAGATGGAAATCGAATACTTCGTCGAGCCGGGCAAAGACGCGGACGCCTTCGAGGAGTGGAAGGAGCTCGTGTGGGAGTGGTTTTCTTCGCTGGGCATCCCGGAGAAGAGCCTGCGCTTCCGCGAACATGAACGGGATGAGCTCGCGTTCTACAGCAAGCGCACGATCGACATCGAGTACCGATTCCCGTGGGGCTGGGGCGAACTCTTCGGGCTCGCGAGCCGCACGGACCACGATCTCTCCTGCCATCAGAAGCTTTCGGGCGAAGACCTCACATTTACCGATCCCGACACCCCCGAGAAGAAGTTCCTCCCGTATACCATCGAACCGAGCTTCGGCTGCGACCGCACGATCCTCACGCTCCTGCTCGAAGCCTACACGGACGAGGAACTGCCCAACGGCGAGGTGCGCACGGTGATGAAATTGGATCCGCGCATCGCGCCGATCGACGTTGCCATCCTCCCCTTGAGCAAGAAGGAGCATCTCGTCGAGAAGGCTCGCGATCTCCACCGCACCCTTGTGAAGGAAACCTCTCTCTCGATCGACTTCGACATCACGGGGTCCATCGGGAAGCGTTACCGAAGGCAGGACGAAATCGGCACTCCGAAGTGCATCACCGTGGACTTCGGCACATTGGGAGAGGATGACAAGCAAGGCTCCAAGGACACCGTCACGATCCGGGATCGGGATAGCCTGAAGCAGGAACGGGTGACGATTGCGGAGCTCGTCCGGGCACTGACAGTCGTCTGAGAATCCAGAATCACTTCCGCTCCTCGAGCGTAACCGTCAGCGTCTTCTCCGTCCCTTTGTGCACGATTTTCAGCGTGATGGTATCGCCCGGAGCTTTCACGCGGATGAGATTGCTTAAGGACACGGCGGATGTGAGCTTCTGACCGTCCGCCTCGAGGATGATGTCATTCTCTTCGATCCCGGCCTTGTCCGCGGGAGACCCCGGAACGATCGCGAGATCGTCGGCGTTCTCCCCATGGATGACAAGGACGCCGTAGTCATAGCTCAAGCTGTTCTTCTGTTTGAGCTCCGGCGTGATGGGCATGTAGCGCACGCCGAGGTATGGCGTCACGATCCGGCCGTTCTTCCGATAGCTCTCAAGGACGCGCCGCAGCTCATAAGCCGGCAGGGCGAAGCCGACATTCTGCCCGCCGGAGGCGACCGCCGTGTTCATGCCGATCACCTCGCCGCGGCTATCCAGAAGCGGCCCGCCGGAGTTGCCCTGATTGATCGCCGCATCCGTCTGAATGATCTGATCGAGACGCTCCGTGGAGCCGCCAAGCATTCCGCCCGCGGTGATGGAACGCTTGAGGCCGGAGACGACACCGACACTCACCGTATTGGAAAATTCGCCGAGAGCATTCCCGATGGCGATGGCGGTCTGGCCGAGGTGGAGCTCATCTGATTGCGTGATGGAAAGCGGTGCGAAGTCGCTGCCGGTCACTTGCAGGAGGGCGATGTCATTCACCGGATCGCGCGCGACCACTTTGGCACCGAGCTTGCGGCCGTCATTGAGGAGCACGGTGTAATCCGCCGTCTCGTCTTCCACGACGTGCTTGTTTGTCATGAGAAGTCCGTCGGCCGTCACGAAGAACGCGGTTCCGCCACCCACTTCCTGCTTCTCAGTGCCGTTCTGGCGATACTGCGGAACCTGGATATTGAACTGCCGGAAGAAGGGATCATTCGGGAACCCGAAGTCATTGCCAAACGGAACGCTCTTGAAGTACTGCTCCATCTTGGGAAGCTCTTTGGTAATGATGACGCTCACCACGGCCGGATTGGCCTCCTGCACCACCTGTACGATCGCTTCCTCCTGATTCATCACCTGATTACGAACGATTGGTGCTGCGGCAGCCGAGCTCGCCGACGAGGAGCTGGCATCCGCGCCGCTGTCCCACGGCTTCCAGAATGTCCACGCCGCATCCCCCGTCGAAACGATGAAGATTGAGGCGATCAAGGAGCCGATGCCGATGGTAAACGTTGCTTTCGAGAGCACATTCTTCATACAACGGTGGGTAAGGTGATTGGCACTCAAAAGTATAAAGTGCCAATGAGGAGCGTCAAGCACGGAGAGCATATTGGACAGTGTTTAAGAAGCGATTAAGATGGTGGGAGTCCCCCCTCTTCCCATGACCAAGCGTCTCGTCCTCGTCCTCGGTCTCGCCATCATCCTCGTCTCCGCAGGCGTCATATGGAAAGGATCTTCTTTGAGCGGCTCCGCAACCGTCGCGTGCAAACGCAACCGCGACTGCGGCAGCAAATCTTCCTGCGTCCGCACTCCGGGCAAGAAAACCGGCACGTGCATCGCATCCCAATGCGGGAACAACGTGAAGGAGCGGGGCGAGAAGTGTGAAACAGTGAACGGAGCAATCGTCGGGTGCAAAACAAACAGGACATGCACGGACTGCACACGCTGTGACAAGAAACTGAAGCAAGCAACGAATTCCTCAGATGACGCCCTCACACACCAATGTGACACACTCGGCGGCGCGAAGAAAAACCAGTGCTTCCGCGATCTCGCCATCGATCGAACGGACGCCGAGTTGTGCGCGCGTGCCGGCAATCTCTCCAACATTTGCTACAACACCATCGCCGTCCAAACGAGAAATCCCCTCCTCTGCGACCGCATCACCGACTCGCCCGACACCACGCGACAGCGGTGCAGAAAGTTCGCCTCCCAGATTCCGTTCCCCTCCACGGAGGAGGAATGCGTCGCAAAAAACGGCGTATGGGCGATCCATGGCTTCAGCCCCATGAAGTCCTGCAATCTCCCCACCTCAGACAAGGGAAAGACCTGCACGGACGTCGACGAGTGCGAGGGAACCTGCCTCGGCGATGTACCGACAGCGACTTCCGGCACCTGCAGTGAGTGGCGCCTCACCTTCGGTTGCCAAATCTTGCTCATGCAGGGAAACGCCCGACAGCTCTGCGTGGACTAAACGGCACAATATCTTCTCGGCGCCCTGCGAGCCGCCGTCGTACGACGCGGCGAGGCGAACGCCCTCATCGTAATCCTGCAATGGGGTGGGTTGGCGCGCCACGGGGGGTGAAGGGGGAGGCCCTGATGCGCCGAAGGCGCGCCGACGAGTCGACCCCGAATCCCTGGAGGGGTCGACGAGGAGGCACAGGGCCGGGTAGAGGGGCTCTGGCGCGCCGGCGTTTTGGCGCCACCTTTGTCGCCGGACAAAGGTGGCAAATCAAATCCTCAGCCAGTTGCTTGCGCTCCACGCAGCCAATCGGTATAAGGTCATCACACTTCCGATCGATCGCTGCGATCCTGATCCTCTCAACGAGGACTCCTGCGCTTAAGGCGAGAAGACATCGGAAGGAAGCCCTAAGGATCATGTTCCACTGGCACAAAGTCGGAAACTGCTCCACTCATCGTGTGCAATGAAAAATGGAAAATTGAAAATGGAAAATGTGTCCACGTTCCGAAGTCCTCCTGCCCCTAACCCTCACCCTATTCCTCACCCCCCCTTCCATGTCCATTCCCACCGAGAAAGATCTCATCGCCGCCTCGTGCCACGTCGGCCACCGCAAAGAGAAGTGGAATCCGAAGATGGCTCCGTATCTCTTCGGCGTCCGCAAAGGCATCTCCATCTTCGATCTGACCGAGACGAAGCGGCGCCTCGAGGAAGTTTGCGCGCAGATGCGCAAGCTCCAAGCCGAAGGCAAGACGGTCCTCTTCGTGTCCACGAAACAGCAGAGCATTCCCTTCATCGAGAAGGCGGGCAAAGAACTCGACCAGCCAACGGTCACGAAGAAATGGATCCCGGGCCTGCTCACCAACTGGCCCACCATCAAGCGCCGTCTCAAGTACTACCTCGAACTCCAGCAATCCTTCCAGACGGGTGAAGTGGAGAAATACACGAAGAAGGAGCAACTCACGCTCCGCAAGAAGCTCGCCAAGCTCGACGCCGCCTTGAGCGGCGTTGCCGCCATGACGCAGCTCCCCGACGCCGTGTTCGTTGTCGATGCCGTCCGTGACCACGTCGCCGTTCTCGAAGCGAAGAAACTCTCCATCCCCCTCTTCGGCATCTGCGATTCCATCGCCAATCCGGATCTCTTCACGGCTTTCATCCCCTGCAATGATGATGCCGTGAAAGCCCTCACCCTCGTCATCGACACAGTCATCAATGAGATGAAAGCCGCCCCCGGAAAACGCGTTTCCGTCCAAGACTGATCCTCCCTCGTTCCCTTTCCCTCCCCACGATCATGGCAGACATTTCCCCCGCCGCCGTCGCTTCCCTCCGCTCCCGCACGGGCGTCTCGATCCTCCAGTGCAAGAAAGCCCTCGAAGAAGCGAAGGGTGATGAAGAGAAAGCTATTGAGATTCTCCGCCGCTCAGGCGAAGCCCAAGCGGTGAAGAAGTCCGCCCGCGAGCAATCGCAGGGTGCGGTGTTCCTCGCACAATCCGGCAACAAGGCCGCGCTGGTTTTGCTCAAGTGCGAGACGGATTTCGTCGCCCGCAATGCCGATTTCGTCGCCTTCGGACAGGAGTGCGCCGACCTGCTGCTCAAAGAAGGAAAAGGCGGTCTCGATAAGAAGTTGCAGGGTTCCCTTCCGTCCATCGTGCAGAAATTGGGGGAAAATATCTCGCTCGGATCGGCCGAGGTTGTGGAGGCTCCCGTCCTCGGCAGCTACGTCCACACGAATCGCAAGATCGGTGTCATCGTCGGCTTGAGCAAGGGGTCTCAGGAGCTCGCGAGGGATGCCGCCATGCATGCCGCCGCCATGAACCCGCTCTTCCGCACTCCCGCCGAAGTCTCCAGTGCCTCCATCGAGAAGGAGAAGGAGATCTGGCGCGAGCAGCTCAAGAAGGAAGGCAAGCCCGAGCAGATCTGGGACAAAATCATGATGGGCAAGGAGAAGAAGTTCCGCGAAGAGAGTGCGCTGACCTCTCAAGTCTTCGTGAAGGATCCGACGAAGACCGTCGGTGCCCACCTCGGCGACGCCGAGGTGACGCACTATCTGCGCTTGTCCTTCTCCTGAAGCGATTGCCCGAAGTCCAAGTCCGCGCGTACAGTAATGCACCATGCCGGAGGAGAATCCGCACAACCCTCGCGCACCCATGCGATCACGTGAGATCTCGCTTGCAGACCGAACCACGAAAGAGGAGTACCTGCGAAGTATTGAGGCGAGTTGGGGATCACGAGCACGCGCTATCGCGGCAGACTATATGGACTCTCTTCATGACCCGAAACGTTTCGATTTGGCCGTCGTGGTCGAGGTCACTCTGAATCGGCTGCGAAAAGAACAAGGAAGGGGGAGTGCCGGCCAATGCGATAGCGTACAAGCTGATCAGGTGAACCGCCCTTCCCCCGCACCCCCGGAACGCGCTCATTCTCAGCATTTGTCACAATTTTTCCGCGTGTTGTGTCATCGTCTGATGCGCTGTCTCCCTGCCCGACGCAAACCAGATGTCTCCGCGGCTCCTTCTGAGCCATCTGGTATAACCAAGTGAAAGAGTGTATAATAGATGGTTATGGAGACTCTGGACATTCTCGTGGCAGAAGACGACGCCGTTCTGCGGGAGGTCTACACGAAGAAATTTTCGCTGTCCGGGTTCCAGATTCGCGCCGTGGAGAACGGTCAGAAAGCCCTCGAAGCCATGGCTGTGAAGATGCCGGCTGTCCTCATCCTGGACCTCAATATGCCCGTCCTCGACGGGTTTTCCGTGATGGAGAAACTTCCCAAGGACAAGCGCAATTTCCCGATCATCGTGCTCACCAATTTCGGAGACGACAAGACCCGCCAGCGCGCCACGGCGCTCGGAGCCGACGACCTCTTCGTGAAGAGTGAAATGACCATCAAATCGCTCCTGGAGATGGTGCAGAACCTGCTTCGGGCGAAGAAGTACTGGCAGAAGTAACGGGGAATTCCCCCACCAAGAGAGGGAGAACACCGCTACCGCAACAACATCTTTCATGCTAAAATGGTAGGATAGCGCCGATGAGCACCTTCCTCACCCTCCTCGCTGCAGTTCTCGTCCTCGCAGGCCTCGCCGCCTGCGTGCTTCAGGTGCTGCGTTTGGCGAACGAACGGCGAATGGAACGCTCGCTCACGTTCCTGCAGATCCAGATGCCCAAGAAGGAGAGCAAGCAGGACAAGGAAGTCGAATCCGAGCGGTTCTCCACGGGGCAGGATTTCCGCGAAGTCCTCGGCGTGATGGAACACCTCTTCGAATCGCTCCACTCCATCGAGCGCTCGAAGATCAACCGTTTCTGGCTCGGACAACCCTTTTTCTCCGTCGAGTACGCCGCGCTGGCCGGCGAGATCCTGTTCTTCGTCGTCTGCCCCCGCGCCTACGCCCAACTCATCGAGAAGCAGATCACGTCCTTCTACCCCGATGCGATCATCGATGAAACCGAGGACTACAACATCTTCACGGACAACTCCGTGGTTGCCGCGCAGACGCTCCTGCCCCGCAAGCCTTTCACAGCCGTCTTCAAAACGTTCGAACAGCTCAAGAGCGATCCGTTCAACACGATCACCAATGCATTCTCCAAGCTGCAGATCACGGAGGGGGCCGCGGTCCAGTTCGTTCTGCGCCCCGCCCCGAGCGGTTGGCAGAGCCGCCTGCAACGTGAAGCCGGCAAGCTCATCAACCCCAAGAGACATCGTGGCAGTTTGTTCAATCCTCTCACGTGGCTCAGCGCCTTCTTCAGCATGCTCACATCCGGCGACGACATCGCAGAGCTCAAGAGTGAGGAGCAGTCGACGGGCGAGCGCGTCTCGCAAATGGTTGAGGAATACAGCAAGTCCGTCGATGAGAAAGCGGGGCAGCCGGGCTACGAGGCGGTGCTCCGCCTCCTCGCATCTGCGGACAACCGCAACCGCGCAGAATCGCTGCTCGCCACGATCGTCGCCTCATTCGCGCAGTTCAATTCCGTCCGTGGCAACAGTTTCCGCCATCCGCGTTCCCCCCATCGCCGCTCCACCATCGAGCGCTTCATCCGGCGATCACCGCGACACCCGCCGATCTTCGTTCTCACGGCCCCCAAGCTTCTGCTTGGCACCAGCGAACTCACGGGCTTCTTCCATCTGCCGAACATCAAGTACAACAAAGTGGATACGATCAAGTGGCAGAACTTCAAGGTCGCTCCGGCCCCCAAGGACGTGCCGCAGGAAGGCCTCCTGCTCGGCACGAACACCTACCGCGGGGAGCGGCGCAAAGTCTTCATGAAGACTGAAGATCGCTTCCGACACTTCTACATCATCGGACAGACCGGAACGGGCAAATCCTCGATCATCCAAGTCATGGCTCGTCAGGATTTCCACAATGGAACGGGCCTCTGCATCGTGGATCCGCACGGCTCTCTCGTGGAAGACCTCATCCCCTACATTCCGCGCAACCGCGCCGATGACGTCATCTACTTCAACCCCTCGGACACCGAGCGCCCCATGGGCTTGAACCTCCTCGAAGGCAAGACGCCCGAGGAGCGCGACCTCATCGCCCTCGACGCGATGAACATGATGATCAAGATGTTCGGCAACGAGATCTTCGGTCCGCGCATCCAGGACTACTTCCGCAACGGCTGCCTCACGCTCATGGAAGATGAAGAAGAAGGCGGTGCCATCACGGACCTCGTGAAGCTCTTCACCGACGAAGAGTGGCAGAAGTACAAAGTCTCCAAAGTGAAGAACCCCATCGTCCGCGCCTTCTGGGAGAAGCAGATGGCCCAGACCGGCCAGCGCGAGAAGCAGGAGATGATCCCCTACTTCGCTGCGAAGTTCGGCCAGTTCTACACCAACACGCTCATCCGCAACATCGTGGGGCAGACCAAGAGCGCCTTCGACATCACCGACGTCATGAATTCGGGGAAGATCCTCCTCGTGAACCTGTCCAAAGGTCTCGTCGGGGACATCAACTCGCAGCTGCTCGGCATGATCTTCGTGAATAAAATTCAAGTGGCTGCCATGCGCCGGCAGAAGGAAGATACGCAGAAGCGCAGGGATTTCTTCCTCTACGTGGACGAATTCCAGAACTTCGTCACCCAGTCCATCGAGTCCATCCTTTCCGAAGCCCGCAAATACCGCCTCGGTCTCATCCTCGCGCATCAGTACATCGATCAGCTCGAGAAGGACGACCGCCTCTCAGGCAAAGTCAGTCTCAAGGGCGCCGTCTTCGGCAACATCGGCACCATGATGTTCTACAAGATCGGCCCGCAGGACGCGGAAGTCTGCGCGAAGGAAATGGCTCCCGTCTTCTCGGAGCAGGATCTCGTGAACATGGACGCCTTCAAGGGCGCCATGAAACTCTCCATCGACGGCAAACCGTCCCGCCCCTTCTCCATCGAAGTCCCCCGCCCCTGGCAAGACACGACCTACGCCAAGGACGCGCAGGCCGCGGAAGCGTTCAAGCAATTGAGCCGCCTGACCTACGGCCGCTCCAAGGAGTTCGTGGATCGGGAGATCCTGAGGAGGATCGGGTGAAGTTATTGGCTTAATAGAGAGTAAATATCATATATTGTAATAATATTGATTTGTGTTATAATATGTACATACACACATTTATTTCCTTTCCCCAACTTCCTATGGCCAATCGAGACAACCATCTCGTTGTGACCGCCCTTGCCGGCCTCGTCATGGGGGCTCTCCTCGGTGCAGGAACCGTTCAGTACGCGCAAGTCGTCGCCTTTGGGGGCGTAGACCCCAATGCCGCTGCGACCAGCGAAGACGCGCGTTCCGGTCTGCTTACGAGGCAACGCTCCACCATTGATGAGTACCTGCGCGTCCCGCGCTATGCCACTGACACGGCGCAGACGGACGAACAGAACCATGCCGCCGCGTGGGAGGGGGTGCCGGAGTACTGTCAGGAATTGACAGGCCGCCGCCTCATCCACTGCGTCGACGATTGGGAGAGCGGCATCCTCTACAAGAAGACGAATGAAATGAATTGAGGATCACTCTGACCAAGAAAAAAAGGGAGGGGTTATTCCTCCCTTTTTTCTTGTCTTCATGCGGATCATCCACCCCTACCGCACCGCAACAGCCGAGCTCACGGGGAGTGCGTGAACCAGGTAGCGCTGCGTGATCGAGTCGGGCGGCCAGCAGGTGTAGAGGATGAGTTCCTCTCCGCGTCCGTCATCTTTGAAGGGGCTGGTGTCATCAGCCGGAATCGTCTGACTGTACGACACCTCATACCCATAGAGTTTACCGTTATATGCGACGGAGATGCGATCGCCGACCTTCAGCTGATTCACCTTGCGGAAGATCTTCGTGAATTGCGAGACATCCCACGGATAACCGCTGGAGTGGCCGTAAATCATGATCTTGCCTCCTCCGCCCGGATAGCCGAAGAGGTGGCCGACGCCGAAGTTGAGCGGCTGGAGAATGCCGTCCTTGCTGAAGGGATCCGTCGGGTGCGTGACGGTGAGATCACTGATGCCCAATGTCGGCATGTTGATGGCGAAGTACCGCTCCGATGAACCTGCAAGATTTGCCGGTTGCGGCGCACGGATCGACGGATTGTTCATGGAAATGATTGTGGTCTGGTTGCCACCGACAACGACGGAGGACGGCTCGGACCCTTGGAATGCCGTCTGCCCCTTCGACTGGATATCATCGATACGATAGGCCATATCGAAGAAGCTGCCGCGCGTGATCGCGGTCCCCAGTTCGAGACGGCCGCTGTGCATCACGAGATTCTTGCCGATTGCGGCATTGATGAACGGCGTGAACCACTCACCATCTTCATTCTGGATATACGGCGACAGCTGAGCGGCCCCCTGCGTCCCCTGGGATCCGTACGCACGAAGCAACATCGTCACCGCCTCTTCGACCGTGAGGTACCTCCCCGGCCGAAACGTGCGATCCGGGTACCCCGTGACCATGCGCGTCTCGAAAGCCGCCTCCACGTACGACGCGTACCACGCGCGCTGGTCGATGTCGGAGAAGAGGGGGAGCGGCGGCATGTTCGCCTGGAACTTCTTCACGCGGGCGGGGTCTTTCAGTCCGAGAATGATCTTAAGCGCCTCCGCACGATTGATGGCGGCTTCGGGTCGTCCGCTCCCGTCACTGTACCCCTGAACGATCCCCTTCTCCGTGAGGTACGCGAAGCCCGCGTCATACATCGTCCCGGCCGTATCCGGGTAGTAATCGGCCCATGCATGCGCAACCGACCCAAAGGTCATGAAGACCGCAAGGAGAAGCGCAATGGTGCGTTGCGAGGACATAGAGGACATATATTAGACATTTTTTATGTTTTGTCAATAGCCTACGACGTGATCTCCTACTCCACACGATTTGCCATTGAACTTCCAGGAATGCTTCTAAAAGCGCTCTCTTCCACCTTTGTCCGGCAACAAAGGTGGAGCCAAAACGCCGGCGCGCCAGAGCCTCTCCGCTTAGGCCCTGTGCCTCCTCGTCGACCCCTCCAAGGATTCGGGGTCGCCTCGTCGGCAAGCTGCTTCGCAGCAGGGCCTTCCCCTTCACCCCCTCCTTCGTCAGGCTCAGGACAGGCAGTGGCGCGCCGGCCCACCAGACATGAACCGATAATGGCAATACCTCGGCGCCCTGCAAGCCGATGTCGTACAGGCGGCGAGCATCAGCGCCGAAACCTTTTTGGCGCCACCTTTTTCAGGTATGAAAAAGGTGGCAGAGATTCGCCAAAGATCAATCCTGAGTCGATTGGGGAAGGGAAAATGCCAGAACAGCCCATTTGCATCTGCACCACAAAGCAGGGACACTGGCCCACACATGGCATTACGCGTCGGAATCATAGGCATGCCCAATGTAGGCAAATCCACGCTCTTCAACGCGCTCACCCGCTCCAAAGGCGCCCAGGCAGCCAACTACCCGTTCTGCACCATCGACCCCAATGTCGGCATCGTTGAGGTCCCCGATGGGCGCTTGGAAAAGCTCGCCGCCATCGTTCATCCGGCGAAGATCATCCCGGCTGCCGTCGAATTCGTCGATATCGCCGGCCTCGTGAAAGGGGCGAGCAAGGGGGAGGGATTGGGCAATCAATTTCTTGCGGCCATCCGCGAGGTGCACGCGCTCTGCCACGTCGTCCGGTTCTTCGAAGGCGGCGATGTCATCCATGTCGAGGGGAGCGTCGACAGTAAGCGCGATCGCGAAACAGTGGAGACGGAACTGGCACTGTCGGATCTCGTCCAAGTGACAAAGCGCATCGACAAGTGTCGCGGTGCCGCGCGCACGGGGGACAAGGCGAAGATCCGGGAACTCGCACTCCTCGAGAAGATCGAAGCGGCTCTCCAGAGCGGACGGCTGGCATCCGGCCTTCCCTGGAACAAAGAGGATCTCGAGCTCGCGCAGGAATTCCAGCTCCTCACCTTGAAGCCCATCATCTATGCCGCGAACGTCTCGGAGGAGCAACTCAAAACCATCCCCCTGAAGTCTGCCAAGGAAGCTCTCGGTCTTCCGGAGACCGCCGAAGTGGCCATGATCTCGGCCAAGGTGGAGGAAGACCTACAGGAACTGGATCCTGAGGAAGCGAAGGCGTTCCTCGAAGAGCTCGGAGTGACTTCGTCCGGCCTCGATCGGCTCATCGCGTGCGCGTACCACCTTCTCGGTTACATCACCTTCTTCACGGCCGGCCCCAAGGAGGTGCGTGCCTGGACGACCCATCGGGGAGCCACCGCCCCCGAAGCGGCGGGAGTCATCCATACCGACTTCCAGCGCGGCTTCATCGCCGCGGAAACGATCGGCTATCAAGACTATGTGACATTCGGAGGAGAGCAGAAAGCGAAGGCTGCCGGCAAACTGCGCATAGAAGGGAAGAACTACGTTGTACAAGACGGGGACGTGATGGTATTTAGATTTAATGTGTAAAAGCGAATCGCTCACCATCCACTTACACACTTGTCTGGGTGGATTGGCGCGCCACGGGGGGTGAAGGGGAAGGCCCTGCCGCGAAGCGCGCCGACGAGGCGACCCCGAATCCTTGGAGGGGTCGACGAGGAGGCACAGGGCCTAAGCGGAGGAGCTTTGGCGCGCCGGCGTTTTGGCGCCACCTTTGCCGCCGGGCAAAGGTGGCAAACCATTCAAGAAAGAATGATAATAGTCACCAATCAAGCTATCTCATTCTCTTATTCCACCCTCATGATTTTCCTTCCCCGGCAAGAGCCCTTCATCTGCGAGCACTGTCGTACCAGCGTGGTACCACTGAAACACGGCACCTACCGCAACCACTGCCCCACCTGCCTGTGGAGCAAGCACGTGGATAGCGAAGGTCCCGGTGATCGATCGTCAACCTGCGGGGGGATGATGGCACCCGTATCACTCGATTTCCGCTCGAAGAAGGGCTGGATCCTTATTCATGAGTGCGAGAAATGTGGCAAGCGCGTCCCGAATAAAGCGGCTCCCGATGATGATCTGACTTGTTTCTCGAAGGAAGAGCGCTAAATGAACAGCTCACTTTCTCCAAGAACTACATCCGTGAGTTATTTATTTATTCATCTTTTTCCTCACTTGCAAGGGCTCTTTGCATTTTGGGGTTGAACGTACATCTTGCCGGAGCGTAGGCTTCGCCCCCCATTCCCCTCTCGCCATGCGCGCCTTCCTCCTGGTCGCCATGTTCGGCGTTCTGTTCCTGTCGCTGTAGATCACTCGAGAAGAAGCGCGAGTGCGGACAGTGCAAATGTCGCCGTCACGACGTAATAGAACACATCATCCCGAATCAGGTTCATGAATCGTTTCCCAATGGTGGTTCCAACGATGGAAATGACCAGAAACGGAACGGATTTCACAAGTGCGGAGGAATCAATGACGCCCATGGAATAGTAGGTCATAATCTTCGGGACATTCATGAACAATGATGTGAATGCATATGTTGCCACATAGGTTTGTTTGAGCAGACCCAGACTGGTGAATAATGGTCCCTTGATAACGTTTCCACTTCCCACAAACCCCGAAAGGAAACCGTAGAACACACTGAGGAGTGGCAGATAATCGTCCGGCTGTCGCTTCCTTGGAATCAATTTGAACAGATCGTCAGCAAGGTAAATCAGAATGACAATGGCGAGAGTTCTTTTGAAGAGAAGAACCGGAACATAGCTGAGCGCCACGCTGCCGATGAGAACGCCCGGGAGGGACCAGAGAATGACGCGGAGGGCGATACGCCATTGAATGTGAGGCCAAAACACGGCAATTTTGTTGATATTTTGAAACAGGAAATAGATGGCCAGAATACCCACGCCCTCTTTCGCTCCGAATTGTATCGCCGCAAGCGGTATCAGAATGAAGCCTCCTCCTGCGCCCAACGCGGCGGAAAGAACGGAGGTGAAGAGAACGATGGAGTAGAAGAAGATCGGATTGTGTATGACCAACGCCAGCATACCTGCAGTGTACAGTACCAACCTGCCCCCAATCCATCAGGTGCCCCGTTGTCCGCCCGACAGCAACTGCGTGATGTACTGCTCCGAAAAGGTCTGCTGCACCGGAATCTTCTCTTGGACATTGCCCTCGGGGATCACGAACACCTGATCTTCTTTCGTTTGAGGATTGACGTCGATGATGACATCGAAATTGCCTTTCGAGACGGAGGCGGGGGCGCGATCCAACACGGACTCGGGGGGTGAGGACTTCAGATCCTCGGCGATTTGCTTTCGGAGCATTTCCTTCGCCTTCGGTTCGGACTCGAGCGCGAAGCGTGCTTCCGCTATTCGCTCGTTCCGGTCCATCTCGCGCTCAAGATCCTCCGGGCCCTTCACCTTCTCCCGCAAGCGCTCGTACTCCTCCGGGCTGCGCAAGCGCTTGCGAATCTTCTCGCGTTCATTCGACGGCAGGAGATCGAGCCAGAATGCCATGGACAAAGTGTACCACGGGTAGTCCGCAATAATCGGCGAAGCGCGGGTCATAGCCTGTCCTGAGCCTGACGAAGGACGGGCCCCGATGCTTCCGCCGCACCATAGAGGGAAAGGGAGGTTCATGGAGGGAAAACCGTAGGTTTTCCTCTCCATGCCTAGCTACAGCCGGAGGTCGAGCCGCAATCCAGGCACACCTCGCACGATCCGTTCGCTTTCACGCGCAAGCTTCCGCACCCGCTGCAAATGGCTCCGGTGAAACCCTGCTGCTTGGCCAGCTCGATCTTCCCCATCACTACACCCACTTCCTCCGGCGGAGACTCTTCGTCATCGTCGTGCGTCTGTTCTCCGGACTCACTGCTTTGGGCCATGGGCGCAGGTGCCCCCTCATCCACGATCGCCAAGCGCATGGCGAACGCATCCTTGCTCTTTGACCCTTCCGCGTAGGCCTTTTCGACGAGATCCTTGTTGTGGAATTGTATGGCCTTCTCCTTCGTGAGGAACTTGAGCGCGAGCCAGCGCCCGAGGTAATCCATGAGACTCTTCACCATCGGAATCTCCTTATTGATGGTCATGCCCATCGGCTCGAAGCGTGTCCGCACGAGCTTCTGGCACAGCACTTCGAGCGGCACGCCGTACTGGAGGTTCATGGAGAGGCTCAGGGCCAGCGTATCCATGACGCCGGAGAGCGTGGAGCCTTCCTTGCTCATCTTGATGAAGATTTCGCCGGGCGCGCCGTCCTCGTAGAGCCCAGCGTGCACGTAGCCTTCGTGTCCGGCAACCGAGAACTTGTGCGTGAGGGACATGCGCTCGTCCGGCAGCTTGCGGCGCCGCGGCATCTCCTTTACGACGATCTTCTCGACGATGCGCACGCGTTCCGGCTCGGCACTCTTCTCCGCTTTCTTGTCCTTGTTCTCCTTCGAGGAAAGCGGTTGGCTCAGCTTGCAGCCGTCGCGGTAAAGCGCGTTGGCCTTAAGCCCCAGCTTCCAGCTCAAGAAGTAGGCGTTCTTGATGTCCGAAACGGTCGCCTCATTGGGGAAATTGATGGTCTTGGAGATGGCTCCGGTGATGAATGGTTGTGCAGCGGCCATCATCCGGATATGCCCTTCGGGCGCGATGGAGCGCTTGCCGATCTTTCCGCAGCGGTTCGCACAATCGAAGACGGCAAGATGCTCATCCTTGAGATGCGGAGCGCCCTCGACCGTCATGTGACCGCAGATGACGACATTGGCCTCCTCGATGTGCTCCGGTGCGAAGCCGAGTGCACGCAACATGTTGCCGTCCGTCTTGGCCAGATCGTCCTCGGTAATCTTGAGACGCGCCATCGCTGCGTCACCGAGCACGAAGCGATTGAAAGCGAAGTGGAGATCGAAGACCTGCGGCAGCGTCTTCTCGACACTCGCGATGTCCTCATCCGTGAATCCTTTCTGCTTGAGCGACTGACGATTGACGTGCGGGGATCCCTCGAGCGTGAGGGTCCCCAGAACATAACGCATGATGGCGCGCACCTCGTCCTCACCGTACCCGAGCTTGGCGAGTGCGGGGCGGACGGACTGGTTCACGATCTTCATGTAACCGCCCCCCGCGAGCTTCTTGAACTTCATGAGCGCGAAGTCCGGCTCGACGCCCGTCGTATCGCAATCCATGAGCAAGCCAATGGTTCCGGTCGGCGCGATGACGGAGACCTGTGCATTGCGATAGCCTGACTTCTCCCCGAGCGCGAGCGCGCGGTCCCACGCCTCCTTCGCCGCATGGAGCAGATCGGGCGGGCAGTACTTCTGGTCGATCCCCACGGGTGGCACGCGGAGATCCTCGTACTCCCCTTTCGGCGCATCGTACGCGGCACGGCGGTGATTGCGGATCACGCGCAGTATGTGAGCGCGGTTGCGCGCAAATCCCCGGAATGCTCCGAGATGCTTGGCGATTTCCGCGGACATCGCATACGACTCACCCGTCATTATGGCGGTGATTGCGGCGCACAGCGCGCGCCCGCGCTCGGAATCGTACGGAATGCCCATGCGCATGAGCAGCGCGCCGAGATTGGCATAACCAAGGCCCAATGTACGGAATTCATAACTCAAGCGTGCGATTTCGGCGCTCGGGAACTGCGCCATGAGCACGGAGATCTCCAGAACGACCGTCCAGAGACGCACCGCGTGGCGGAAACGTTCAATATTGAACGTACCTCCCGGCCCGGATGAAAGAGCCTGCCCTGAGCCCGACGAAGGGTCATCGTAGAACTTCAGGAGATTGATGGATGCGAGATTGCAGGCGGTATTGTCGATGAACATGTACTCGCTGCAGGGATTCGATGCATTGATCCGGCCGTCGGCGGGACAAGTGTGCCAATCGTTGATCGTCGTGTCGTACTGCAAGCCGGGATCGGCGCACGCCCACGCAGCGTAGCCGATCTTGTCCCACAGATCGCGCGCCTTGAGCGTTTTGCAGGGCACGGGCACTCTCCCCTCCCCCTCCGCTTTCCTCAGCTCCGTGCGCCAATAGAGATCCCATGTCCCGTCCTTCTCGAGCGCATCGAAGAACGCCTGGGGGACGCGGATGGAGTTGTTGGAGTTCTGCCCCGAGACGGTCTGGTACGCCTCGCCGTTGAAATCCGTGGAGAAGCCGTCCTTCGCGAGAATGGCGACTTTCTGCTCTTCTTTTGCCTTCCAATCGATGAACGTTTCGATGTCCGGATGATCGAGATCGAGGCACACCATCTTGGCGGCGCGGCGCGTCGTGCCGCCGGACTTAATGGCTCCCGCCGCACGATCGCCGATCTTGAGGAAGCTCATCAGACCAGAGCTCATGCCGCCGCCCGAAAGCGGTTCGCCGGATCCGCGGAGACAAGAGAAATTGGTACCCGTTCCCGAACCATACTTGAACAATCGCGCCTCCCGGACCCACAGATCCATGATACCGCCGGGGTTGACCATGTCATCCGCCACAGATTGGATGAAGCACGCGTGCGGCTGCGGATGCGTGTAGGCATCCTCGCTTTCGCGTACCTCGCCCGTCTTCGGTTCGCAGTAGTAGTGCCCCTGCGCCGGACCCGTGATGCCGTACGCGTAGTGCAGACCCGTATTGAACCATTGCGGACTGTTGGGGGCGGCCATCTGGTGGATGAGCATGTACGAGAGCTCATCCTCGAACGCCTGTGCATCCTGCGCGGTCTCGAAGTAGCCTTCCTGCTGTCCCCAGTGCCGCCAGCAACCGGCCATGCGCCGCACGACCTGCCGGGCGCTTCGCTCCGGGCCCGTGACGATTTCGCCTTTCTGGTCACGCAGGAGGTTGCCCTTCCCGTCCTCCTGCGGCACACCCGCCTTGCGGAAGTACTTGCTCACGATGATATCCGTCGCCACCTGACTCCAGTCTGCGGGAACCTCGGCCCCCTCCATCATGAAAACAGTGGAACCGTCGGTATTCTTGATGGCACTCGTCCGCTTCTCGTACGTCACTTCCTCGAGAGGATCGTTGCCGGGCGTCGTGAAGACGCGCGGAACGGAGAGCCCCTTCCCCTTTGCGCGTGCCGCATCGGCACGTGGAATCGAGCCGTGGGAAGGAGTGACGGAACGCGGGAAAGAAGGCGGATTCTGCGGGTTCATGCGTTTTGGCGGAGGAAATAGAAAATACTATATACTGTGCCTACCTACAGCAATGAGGCACGATATATGGTGTCCGTACCCCGCTCAACAAACTGCAGTTGCATCGAACGGGAAACCAGATGTAATGATGCTATGCCAGCATTCATAATCACTCTCTCTCCTGTACCATAGGATCGTGACTCGCCTGCTCGTCCTCATCGCCGGCACGAACAATCCGAGCAATGGTGTCCTGCTCGCTTCCGCCTTTGCCGAAGGTGCCCGGTCGGCAGTCAACGATCTGACAATCGACACCGTGAAACTTGCCGCCTTGAAGATCGATCACTTCCGTTTGGAATTCTACGATCCCGCATGCACGCAGGAAGAGGATTTTTGCGCCCTGCAGCACCTCGTAGAGCAAGCGGACGGCGTCGTCATCGCCACTCCCGTCTGGAATTTCTCGGTTCCGGCGCACCTGAAGAACTTCATCGATCGCATGGGGTCGTTCGCGCTCGATGCCACCCGCTCCCGCGGTACCCTCAAAGGAAAACCGTTCTTCCTCATCTTCACCGGCGGCTCGCCGGGGGCCGCCTGGACGGGGCTCATGCGCAAGACCGTGAGCTTTCTGCCGCAGGCGATCAAGTACTTCGGCGGCTCGGTGCTCGGCCAACACTACGAACCCCGATGCATGGAGGGCCACGGCAGGTTCGGCCTCGTCGTCGATAAAAGACCTGAAAGCTTGGCACGCATGCGTGAGGAAGGCACCCGCTTCGCCCGCAGTGCAGCACACTATGCACTCGATGGATCTCTCCCTATCCGGCACGGCATGATGCACAAGGCATACAGCCTTACGCAGCGACTCCTCGCGATCATCCGTTGAATCAGTATTCATCCCCAACCAAGAGCACCTCCTCATCTACCACTCTTGCTTTCCGAAATGCGTCCCACGTGCGCCTTCCCCCTTCCACGAGCGCGCTGACGACACCGTGAAAATCACCGCTGGATGTGATGAGTACTTTCCAGAGCGCAGCGAAATCGAAGAGGCGACCGTCCAACGGTACCGGAAATACATTCACCCCACGTCCCCGCAGCGAAGCGCACTTCGGCTGCATGATGTTCCCGGGCGCCGTCACTACGATCGTTCCGACCGCAAACTCAGAGACCAGCTTGGCATTTTCCGGTATACGAAAATTCGGGTCGAGCACGATGCGAAGCGGATGATAGGAATCATGATCAATTTTTTTGTTCAGAATTCTGCGTGTCAATTGCGGATCATCGGAGAGCACGGTTTCCACGCCTACGATGATCGCATCGTGCGTTCCACGAAGGAATTCATGTGCCCACGCATCTTGTTCTCGCGATGTAATTTTCAGGGGGCTCCCGTCGACGTTGGAAACGGCTCCAGCCCTAGTACGAGCCATTTTCAAGGTAACCCACGGGCGCCCTTGCGTGTGAAGTGAAACAAATCCTCGATTCAGCCTTGCGGCCAATTCCGGCAATACCGGTCCACGCACATCCACCCCTGCAGCGCGCAACGTAAGGATCCCCTTCCCTTGAGCATGCTCAGCAGGGTCCTGCATCCCGTAGACCACATGCTTCACTCCTTTCTCAAGGATGAGATCGATGCACGGCAAAGTCTTACCGTGATGACAGCAGGGTTCCAGATTCACGTAGAGGACATCGGCAGGCTCCATAGTGCCCTTGAATCGCTCCAGGAGAGCCCTCTCCGCATGAGCCAGCCCAAATCCCTCATGCCAGCCCTCCGCGATGACAGAGCCCTTCCTGACGAGCACGGAGCCTACGAGAGGATTGACGCCAACTCTGCCCCGGCCACGCGCGGCAAGCTCAAGGCAACGGTGCATGAAGGTGATGTCTTCCACGGGATCAGTATGGCACAAAAAATGCCCCGATTCCGTTGAATCGGGGCGGCCATGAACCGCTCGTTCATGGCAAGATTTCGGTCTCCGTACACCATTGCCGTCAGGAGAGGTACCCCTGCACGTCGCGCATCACAATGCCCTTGGCTCCGGTAGCGCTCAGCTTGCGAAGAACGCTCCCCAGCTCCGTGCGCCGGATGCAGATCTCGCACGCCGTCCACAGCGGATCGACGAGCGGAGATCTGGTCGGTGCGATCGCCGCAGGCAAATCGAGCCCCTTGATGTCCGCCGCCGCGGGGACATCGAACGTGACCATGACGTACGCCTGAGCCCCCACGACGGTCCGGAGCGCAAGGTACAGCTCCTGAAGCTGCTGTTCTTGCCCGGGTGTCAGCCCGTTCGCCGCGAGAAGCACAGGCGTGCTCTGCAGCAGACAGTCATATCCCGGAACGATCTCCAGGCCGCACGCCCGCAGGCTCTCGCCGGTTTCCGTCACCGCGAGCACCATGTCCACCAGTCCGTACTTCACGCACGCTTCCTCCGAACCATCGATTTTCTCGATGCGGTAGCGGAATGGCAGGGGCTTCTCGACGGATGCGAGGAGCTTCTTCGCAAGACGCGGGAGCTCGCATCCGATGCTGACTACACGCTCCGCATCGGGAATCCATCCTGCGCGACACGCAAGGACCCAACGGGTCGGCTGATCGGTCTTCCGCGAGAAGCAGAGCGGCCCCACAACACGCAGGGTCGTCAGATTGCTCGCGAGGAAGAGGTCGTACCCCGTGATCACTACATGGAATCCCTTCAGGAGAAACCACGGGGCCGTGCGACGGTCGAACTGATAAAACTCCACGCCGTTCGCCGTTCCGCAATATCCGGTGCGGTCCGGCTTGAACAATACGTACCCCGCAATGGCGAGATACATCATGATTTGCTCCGCGAGCGAACCATTTCCACAGACAACCTTCAAAACCATGATCAATCTCCCTTCTTCCCGTACACCTGCTCAGGATCGAAGATTCTTTCCAGGACGACGACGAGTCGTCCGTCTTCGATCCTCCGATAGAAACAGCTCCTGTAGCCCTTGTGGCACGCGGCACCCGTTTGCTCCACCTTGAGCACGATCGCATCCTCGGGGGGACAATCCACGCGGATCTCCCGCACGATCTGGATGTGGCCGCTCTCCTCCCCCTTCCGCCAGAGCTTCCGGCGTTTGCGGGAGTAGTAGACGGCACGACCGGTCCGGAGTGTCTCGCTGAAGGCTTCTTCGTTCATGTAAGCCAACATCAACACTTCTCCGGTCTGGGCGTCTTGGGCAATCGCAGCGACGAGTCCGCCGCACGCCCGAAAATCGATGAGCGACATGAGTCACCTCCCAACAACAGTGATGTGAAAGAACCGCAACGACCGACTGCTTGCACAAGGCAAACACCCCCCTCGTCATCCGAGGAGGGAACGATTTCGGTCTGCGGCTTACTTCTTGGCTTTCTCGAGATACCCCTGCAGCACCGATGCCGTCCTCTCCCCGGGAGTCCCCGTCGTGTGCGGAGACTCGGAGGAATGGACCAAACGATGGTGCCGATGGGCGTTCAGGACTTTGCGATAGCCGCCCTCGCCGTTCTCGAGGAACCTGGCGACGCGCGTCACGGTCGTGGTGCTCGCTCCCGTATTGGCCGCCACCTGACGGTAGCTCAAGCCCTTCGCAAGCTCCCTGGCCACCTCGAGACGCTCACACCAAGCCTTGAGCTCGCTCAGGGTGCCGATGTCCCGCAGAAACGACGCCACGTCCTCCTCGGTCTTGAGGGTGAGGAGGGCCGCACACAGGGACTTGAGCCACGGCTCGCGGCGCCAGCTGTCTTCGGTGAATCGCTTCTGCATGAGAGGGGAAGAAAGGTACGTGACACTGTTTTACCACGGTGATACAAGTCGGGTCAAGGGAAAAATCGGCGGAAATACTCCTTCTTGAAATCGACATGGGTCATACTGCCCGCCCATGCAAGGAGACATCTACTATCAGTGGCCTTTCGATCCCGAAATGGTGACACGTGCTGAAGCATTCGAGAACGTTGCGATACTCGGACCGGACGCACTCTTCGGAATTCGCGTGAGAGGGCTGGAGAGGCAACAGATTCTCATCCGGCAGAGGCTGCTCTTCCAACTGCTCAACGGACACGCAACAGCCGATATCGACATCGTGGCGATCATTCCCGCGCCCGCCGACTCTACCATCGGGCCGGAGGTGGAAACGGTGGAGGCGTTGCGAGCGTTGCTCGGGAAACAGTGATCTATCGATTGCACTCTTATTCCCGTAGCTGGGATTCGCGAATCCCAGCTACGTGATATGAAGCCAAATTGCATTTTAAACCTTACCAAAGGCGTGTCACCCTGAGCTTGTCGAAGGGTCGACACGCCGCCTAACCACAAATGTGTCAGTCTGAGCCATGTCATGGTGAGCCTGTCGAACCACGAAGACTCGACACATTTGTGGCTTATGAAGCGCAATGAGACATGAGATTCTTCACCGTATCTTCGTCCCCGCCCTTTTCGCGATGATGTCCTCGGCGACGTTCCTCGGCACCTTGTTGTAGTGGCCGAACTCCATGACGTAGCTCGCGCGCCCCTGAGTCATGGAACGCATGTCCGTGGCGTAGCCGAACATCGTGGCCATCGGCACGAGCACCTGGATCGTCTTGGCCGTCCCGCGCGAGCCCGTAGATTGGATGATGCCGCGGCGGGCGTTCAAGTCGCCCATGATCTGCCCAAGGAATTCCTCCGGTGTAACAACTTCAACCTTCATGATCGGCTCCAGAATGACCGGATCGGCTTTCCTCGCCGCCGCCTGGAAGCCGATGGAAGCCGCCAGCTTGAAGGCCATTTCGGAGGAGTCCACGTCGTGGTAAGACCCGTCGGTGAGCTCGACTTTCACGTCCACCACGGGGTACCCCGCGAGAATGCCGCGCGTCATGCCCTCCTGGAAGCCCTTGTCGCACGCGGGGATGAACTCGCGCGGAATCCTGCCGGATACGATGGAATTCTCGAATTCGTAGCCTTTGCCCGGTTCCTGCGGATACAGACGGAACACCACGTGCCCGTACTGCCCGCGACCGCCCGTCTGCTTGATGTATTTCTCTTCGTGCTCTATCTCCTTCTGGATCGTCTCGCGATACGCCACCTGCGGCTTGCCGACGTTCGACTCCACCTTGAATTCGCGGCGCATGCGGTCGACGATGATGTCGAGGTGCAGCTCGCCCATGCCGGAAATGACAACCTGATCGGTTTCGTCGTCGGTACGCACGCGGAACGTCGGATCCTCTTCGGAGAGCTTCTTCAAGGCGATACCCATCTTCTCCTGATCGGCCTTGGTCTTGGGCTCCACGGCCATGGAGATGACCGGCTCGGCGAAGGTGATGGACTCGAGACGGATGGGGTGCGCTTCGTCACAGAGCGTGTCACCCGTGCGCGTATCCTTGAGACCGATGACGGCTGCGATGTCCCCAGCTTCCACCTTTTCGATCTCCTGCCGCGAGTTGGCGTGCATGCGCACGATGCGCCCGATGCGCTCTTTCGTATCGCTGTGCGTATTGATGACGTAACTGCCGGACTGGAGCACGCCGGAGTAGACACGGATGAACGTGAGTTTGCCGACGAACGGATCCGTGGCGACCTTGAAGGCCAACATGGCGAGCGGCTGAGCGTTATCGGGCCCGCGCTCCTCCTCCTTGTCCGTCTTTGTATTGATGCCCTTCGTTGGCGGAACATCCAACGGAGACGGCAGGTACGCTACGACGGCGTCAAGCAGCATCTGTACGCCCATGTTCCGCAGGGACGACCCGCAGACCACGGGGTAGATCTTCCCCTTCACCGTTCCGATGCGGATGCCGCGGATGAGCTCCGCATCCGAGAGAGCGTTATTCTGCAGATATAAGTCCGTGAGATCATTGTCGCACTCGGCCACCTTCTCCATGAGCACCGCCCGGTACTCGGACACTTGCTCGTGCATATCCTCCGGAATGGGGATCTCCTCGATCTTCTCGCCGTGCTCGCCTGTGAACTTGTAGGCCTTCTTCGCGACGATATCCACCACCCCCGAAAATGTGTCCTCCGCACCGATCGGCAGCTGGATGGCCACGGCGTCCTTGCTCAAGCGATCGTGAATGCTGCCTATAGACATAAAGAAATCGCCTCCTGTCTTGTCCATCTTGTTGACGAAGGCGAGGCGCGGGACGTTGTACTTGTCCGCCTGCCGCCAGACGGTCTCGCTCTGCGGCTCCACACCCTGCGACCCATCGAAGACCACCACACCCCCGTCGAGAACCCGGAGGCTGCGCTCCACCTCCGCGGTGAAGTCCACGTGCCCCGGCGTATCGATGATGTTGATGATAAAGTCGGTCATTTCCCCCTCCACGTTCTTGGCCTTCCAGTGGCACTGCGTGGCCGCGGACGTGATGGTGATGCCGCGCTCGCGCTCCTGTTCCATCCAGTCCATGGTGGCTTCGCCCTCATGCACTTCGCCGATCTTGTAGTTCTTGCCCGTGTAGAAGAGCACACGCTCGGTGGTCGTCGTCTTCCCGGCGTCGATGTGGGCGATGATTCCGATATTGCGGAGATTCTTGAGGTCCATGAGAGAAAGAAGAAAAGAGTCAGACGAAATGCGCACCCTGGCAGATGCTCACGCAGGCTGCCGAAAGTGCGAAAACTATAGGGAAAAGGGGGGGAGGATGCAATGATTGCCAGTAATTTTTCTTCGTTATACCGACGTAAGCACTATGTCGAGAGGCGTACTATTTGCCCCATGGAGCACTATTTCGTATACATGCTTCGGTGCGCGGACAAGAGCTACTATGTTGGAATAACCAGCGACCTTGAGAAACGCATCAATCAACATCAAGAAGGATGGGATCCGTCGGCGTATACACATGCCAGAAGACCCGTTCATCTTGTTTACAGTGCAGCATTTCATGAAGTCATGGACGCGATTGCTTGGGAGAAAAGAATCAAGCGATGGACACGGAAGAAGAAGGAATCTCTTATAAAGGGGGCATACGAAGATTTGTCAGCGCTCTCACGCAATGCCATGCAAAGAAGAATCCGCCTGATCCACCAAACTACTCGCTCCCATCTGCAAAAGTCCGTGTCATGGTGAGCACGGTCGAACCATGACACAGTCGCACCATGAAACGATTTGTGTCGCCCTTCGACTGTGCTCAGGGTGACACAAATCTACTTCGCCAAGTGTGCAAACGCCTTATTCGCCTGCGCCATCTTGATGACATCCTGCTTCTTCTTCACCGCGGCGCCCTGATCGGACGATGCGTCGAGGAGCTCGAGCGCCAATCTCTGGGCCATGGGGATGCCCTTCCTGTCCCGGGCCGCCGTGATGATCCAGCGGATGGAGAGAGCCTGCTGGCGCTTGGGATTCACCTCCACCGGCACCTGGTACACCGCTCCGCCCACGCGCTTGGGACGCACCTCCACGAGGGGCGTCACGTTGAGCAGGGCCTTGGAAAAGATGTCGAGGGGGCTGTCCTTCGTGCGCGTCTTGATGATGTCCATGGCATCCTGGAAGATCCCGCGGGCGATGGATTTCTTGCCCTGCATCATCATCGAGCAGATGAACTTCTCGATGAGCGGATCGGAACCGGAGGGGATGAAGGGCTTGATGGGTTTCGGCATGGGCGGAAGTTAAAAGAAACGGGAAATGCTTCAGGAAGCTTTCGGTCGCTTGGCGCCGTAGCGGCTGCGGCCCTGCTTGCGGTTCTGCACGCCCTCCGTGTCGAGGATGCCGCGGACGATGTGATAACGCACGCCCGGAAGGTCTTTCACACGGCCGCCGCGCACGAGCACTACGGAGTGTTCCTGCAGGTTGTGCCCCTCCCCCATGATGTAGGCCTTCACCTCATGACCGTTCACGAGGCGTACGCGGGCGATCTTGCGCAGAGCGGAGTTCGGCTTCTTGGGCGTCATCGTGGTCACTTTGATGCACACGCCGCGCTTGAAGGGCGCGCCGGCGGGCAGCGGAACCGCCCGCATATTGAGGGCGTTCCACGTGTACTGCAGTGCAGGAGCCTTGGACTTGCGGACCTTGGCGCGTCGCGGCCGGCGGATCAATTGGTTAATCGTTGGCATGAAACGTACCTGTGTGAGGAGAAGCGGGGGAAAGCCCTGAGCTAGTCGAAGGGCGGGTGAGCTGGTTGATCGTTGGCATACGAAGGATCTCCCCTCTTCCAAAGAGGAGAGGGCATCATGCTACTGGCAAAGGAAGGGGGAAGTAAAGAGAGTTTCGGGGAAAACCGGCGCCCTCGCCTTACCGACATACAGACGAAACTGCCATGACCTTACTACTATTTCCCCTCGAAGAATTCATTGAGCTCTTTTGCCTTGTCATTCCTCCACACCGCCTTCTTCACGTCTTCTCTAATCGTGTTCCATACGTTTGGCATGTGTATAACCAGGTACTTCCTCTGTATCCCGTAGAGAGTCAACGCGGTTTCAAAGTCCGCCTTCTTCGCGCCCTCGAACGCTTTCAATACCAACTTTTCATAGTTGCTGCGGTCTTCTTTCTCTTTGGCGGTGCCTGGTGCATCGAGCTTCTGACACAAGGTGTCACTCAGGTTGAACAACGCCCACGGGCTCGTCTTCGCAAGTTCCCTCGTCACGGAAAACTTGTTTTTCAGATTGGCGGGAGCGAATCGCAAGAGTGCAGGATACTTCGTCAGAACTGTTTTCGGATTATAATCGACGATGAATTTCTCCATGACTTTCGGGTTATCCGCTGCAATTTTCTCGAAGAGCTGCCGGACTTCCTCGTCGCCCTCCTCGGACAGTCTCTCCTGCGGGAAGAACATGAGATACTTCATGGCCGCCCCGGGCTGCACCGCATAGATTTTCTCCAATACCCCCTCAAATGATGTGCTTCTGCCATAGCCAGGATCAGCGCTTTCCACTGCTTCGAACGTCATTCTCTTCGCGATGACCATGTCGAGGATATTCTCATTCTTCAACACTTCGTCCTTCGTCAGAAGTTCCCGCACGACATTGCCCATGCCCCCTTCACTATCCACATAGAACCTACAGCGCGTGTTCAACTGATCGAGCAATGAGAGATCTCGTGCAACAATCTTCGTGATAATGAACTTCAGTCCCACATCATCTGGCCCCCAATCGGAGGTACGCAACGTTTCCAGGAGAGCAGGATCACCCGTTTCCCCTGCATAACTCGTTACTGCTAACCGGTAAGCATCATTATACTTGTCTCTCCATTTGTTCGGCACATGGAGGATGAAGCTCGAATTCCGATTCAACTGTTGAAGAATAATGCGGTGGAGATCTTCCTCAGGAAAGACAGTCTCGTCGAAGTACTTGATATTCTCCGGATCCTGCTTGAATGCCTGCATGGCCACCTCGCGGTAACGCTCCGGATTGTCCGCGATCCACGTGGGATCGTTCACGGAGTTCCGAAAATTAGTGCCGTCGTACTTCGTGAAGTGCGCCCGGCAATCGCTGAGCGCCTTGATCACCATGTCTCCCAATTCGGCTTCCTTCACCCGTTCGGCGTACTGCCGGTTGTGTTCATCGACGGTGACGGTCTCGCGCTTCCCGCGATTGAGCGGCGTCACTGCACCGTATGCGCTCTCGATGCGCTGGAGCCCCCTGTTCTTAAACTCAACCGTCAGCGCCTGCATATCATCCAGAGCACTGTTTACATCATCCAGCTTCGCCCGCGTCACAACGAGACTCGATCCCCTCAAGCCAAAGGCGATGTTGTGCGTTTGGGCGATGTTCGTGACGTACTTATCCGTCAAGTTCTTCGGGTAGCCAAGGGCCGAGAAGTTCCTCGAGAGCGACCTTTCCGCAGCCAATCTCCTCGCCTCTCCTCTCACACGATCGCGACCGAGCTCGGGGTCGTCCGGATGTGCTTCCCGCAAAGTCTTCAGTCTCTCCTCCACCCGAGTCGCTTCCCCTTTCCTCTTCCGATAGTTTTCCATAAATCTTTCCGCCTCCACTTTTTCCGCAGCATTCCTCGGCCCCTCTGCGGGCACCTCCCGCAGCATCCGCGCTTCGCGGAAGAGGGAATCTGAGAGCATCCGGCCGAATGTATGGAGCGGTTCAGAGTGCATCAGGAGAGAGAGGAATCGAGATCCTGTTCGAGCTTCGAAAGGGTTGCCCCGCGCTCCTTCTCCTCCTGCTTATGCACGGCCGCTTTCTTGCCGCGACCCTGCGCACGCGTCTTCTCGATCATGCCGGCCCCCAGAGAGGTGAGCACGTCGTCGAACGCTGCAAACGCCCGATCGTAGCGCGCCATGCGCTTGGCATGCGCATCCTTCGATTCGCTTCGATACGTGCCATCCAGCGTCCCGATGGACTGCTCGGTCAGCTCCGGCTCAATCACCTCCATGATCGCATCGTAGAGCCACCCATCCTTCATGGCTGCATCCTGTATTGCTGTTTGTTTCATCATGAATAGTATAGCACTTTTCTGCCCCCCTGAGAAGGGGCTTCGCATCCCTCAAAAGAGCTTCGAAATGGCTTCAGAGAGGGCTCCGGAAGAGAGCCCTACATGGTCATATACTTCTCGTGCACGAGCGTCCCAAGACCCTTCTGCGGAACCAGATCCGCCTCCCCCTCCATGCCCATTTCCACGGAAAAGTAGCGCATGATGTCACCGATGGTCTGCGGCGAAGTGTTCTTCGCGAGCTTCGCCAGCGCATCGACCACTGCGTTTCTCTTGGCTGGATCTGGAAATGCCAAATGTGCCCTCCCCTCGAAATTCGCTTTGGTCAGCCCCTGCTTCGTCATCACGTCTTCCATTGTCGCATCGATCTTACTGAGACGCTCGTAGCGATCCATCACTACTTTGAGTTTGGGATCCGCGTACTTGACGGCATCCCGATACGCCAGATTTGTCGCGAAGTCCGTGACGTACTGCTGTTCGTCGAAGGCGGCCCCCGCATCCCCCAATCGCGGAAACATCCGCAAGAATTTCTGCCCCTCCGGATCGGTTTTCATCAAGTCCATCCGCCGATCGACCTGCTCGAAATGCACGGCATTTTGGATCCTGCCATCCTGATCGACGACGACGATCCCTTCCCGGCCTGACTTATTGATGGTTTTGAGCTCATCGGCCGGCACTTTCCGGTCAGCCGCCTTGTCGATGGAGAACATGAAGATGCGCCCGGGAATCGCCGGGGAGTCATGCTTCACCTCGCGGAAATGTGCAAATTCATTGAGTTTCGGCTTCTCCACATCATAGCCGATGGCATCGGCCATTCTCTTGCCGAACTTCTCGCCGTCCGCATCGGTGGAAGTGCGGATGCGCAAATCGACCGTCTCATCCAGACGCTTCCACTCGTTGGGATCCAGCTGATCGACCTCGTGCTGGTAGAGATAATTTTTGTCTTTTCTCGGCCCCGTGAAACGCTCATACGGATCCGAAGAATCCTTCACCAGACGTCCGTTCTCGTACGCGCCGGGCGCATGGAGGGCATACTTTCCGTCATTCCCGCGCTTCCAGAGATTCTTGAACTCGGGCGGGATATCGTTGCTCGCCCACAGATTGTCCGTATCCATGAGCTGTTCCCCGAAACGCCGGAATGCCAGCTCGCTCACTTTGGTGAAGCTCGCCACCCCCCTCTGAAATCTCTCGTCCTCCATGATACTGTCCACCACGTCGTTCAGTGCAGCATCGAATCCGGACTTCGCGGTATCCGGATCCAAACCAAACCTCTCTTCCATAGCAGTCTCAAAGGAATCCGCTCCTTCGGTTTGCGCTTCCTGTCTGACGATCTGTCCGGAGATGAACTCGTGCTTCGTGTGGGTCATCTGACTGTGACGATAGTTCCAGTCAAGCAGATGCTGTCCCCGGGGCTTGTTGCCACGAGGCTGGGGGGGATATTTGTGGAGGTACGCATACTTCGCGTGTTGCTCCCACTCATCGTTGGCATTCTTCGCAAAATCCCGCCTGCGATTGCGTTCAAAGATATTCTGAAGCTTCGCCCGGAATTCCTCCTTCAGCTGTTCTCTGCTCTTGTACACGACTTTGCCCTCCTGTTCCTTCCATGTTTTCGACTCCGGATCGAAGGCCTTGTCACCGCGTACAATGGGCAGTTTGTCCGGGGCCCCTCCGGTCAATTTATGGAGCAGCCTCCGCTCCGATGAGGAGAACCCGAAGTGACTCATGATGCCGAAGGAAAGGAGTTGAGAGATTGTTCAAGGATATCCGTCGCTCTGTCGTCCTCATGTTCCTTGAACGACCGGAACATCTTCATGATCAGCTTCACCCGCTCCTTCGACTCTTCCACAAATTTCGGCCAGCGCTGGTGAAATGTCGCATAGGCCTCTTCGTAACGGGCAACCTGAATTCTTCGCTCTTCGGGGGACATCGCAGCCAGTTTGGCCGCAGTGGCCCCGGTAGCGTCCAGACGCAGATCCGGTTCGATCTCACCCATGAGGGCGTTATAGAGGCTGCGCGCCACCGGATTGGCGATCGTGGGTTGCATGTGTGTGTTCTTCAGTATTGTAGCACAAAAGATGTGGTGCAGCAATATGCATGGAGCCTCTGAAAAACGTGTCACCCTGAGGAGGCCCAGCGTGTCTGTGTTTCGAGACGTCGCCTCGCATGCGCGAGGCTCCTCCTCGGCATGACACACTGGGCCGTCTCGAAGGGCGTTTTTCAGAGGCTCCAAATATAAGCCGAAAGACCCAAGCTTTTGGCTTAAGTCTTAGGGCTTAAGGCTTTTTTCACTCCTCCTTGTCTCCCCCCTTCACCTCCACCCCTCCGACGAACCGGGCGCGGTAGACCTCGCCCGTGGGGATGAGGCGGCCGATGATCACGTTCTCCTTCAAGCCCTGGAGCGTGTCGACACGGCGCGTAGTCGCTGCTTCCACAAGCACGCGGATGGTTTCCTGGAAGGATGCGCCGGAGAGCCATGAATCCGTTGCGAGCGCGGCGCGCGTGATCCCGAGCAGCAGCGGTTCGAAGGTGGCGGGCTTCTGCTTGGCTTTGAGATGATCGTTCTCGTAGATCACGTCGCCGAGATCCACGGTCTCGCCGGGCACGAGCGGTGTTGCCCCTGCATCGAGGATGCGGACCTTGGAGAACATTTTGCGGACGATGATCTCCAGGTGCTTGTCATTGATCGTCTGCCCCTGCGATGCGTAGATGTGCTGCACCTCGTGCACGATGTAACGCTGGACGGAGTAGGGCCCCTTCTTCTCGAGGAGTTCCTGCAAATTGAAGTGACCGACGTTGAGCGGCTGCCCGACATCCACCATGTCGCCCGTTTTGACAAAGAGCGACTCGCGCGGACCGAACTCGTAGTTGCGCTCCTGGATCTCCCCGTGATGGACCTTCACGATCCCGTTTTCCGCCTCGGAAACCTTACCGGCCACCGCAGCCTTCACCGTCGACTTGTCCATGGAAGATTTGGCGAGCACGGTACGCTCTTTGACGGTCTGCCCCTTCTTCACCTGGATGACGTACCCCGCAGGAATGCGGTAATTATCCTCCCCTCTCTCCATGGCGATGATGTTCACGAAGGTGCGGCCGCCCGAGTGGGTGACCTTCACCTTCCCCGCGATGTCCGCGAGGACGGCGGGCGTGCGCGGCGAACGGGCCTCGAAGAGTTCCTCGACGCGGGTAAGACCCTGCGTGATGTCCGAGCCTTCGGCGACACCTCCCATGTGGAAGGTGCGCATGGTCAGCTGCGTGCCCGGTTCTCCGATGGACTGCGCAGCGATGATGCCGACCGGCGTGCCGATCTTCACCGTGTCGTTGTCTCCGAGATCGCGCCCGTAACACTTCACGCAGATGCCCTTGCGGGTCTTGCAGGTCATGACGGAGCGCACCGGAATGGCATCGACCTTGTGATCGTTGATGAGCTTCAGGAGCTGGTTGTCGATCTCGTCATCGCGCTTCGCGACGACCTTCCCGTTGACGGACAGATCCTGCGCGAGCGTCCGGCCGAAGATGCGGCTCTCGAACTTCTCGCCGATTTGCTCGGACTCCGAGCGACTCACCATGTGCACCTCCTTGCTGCCGCAGTCCTCCTCGCGGATGAGGATATCCTGCACGGCGTCGACGAGACGGCGTGTGAGATAGCCCGCTTCCGCGGTCTTGAGAGCGGTGTCGGACTTTCCTTTGCGTCCTCCGTGCGTGGCGATGAAGTACTCGAGCACGGAGAAGCCGCCCTTGAGGTTGGACTGGATCGGCAGCTCGATCGTGCGGCCCGACGGGTTGGCGACCAACCCCTTCATGCCGGTCAGCTGCGTCACCTGTCCCCAGTTGCCGCGGGCGCCGGAGTCGATCACGTACGTGATCGGGTTCTCCTCGTGCCGGAGGAATTCCTCGATCATTTTGGCAGACACGTCGTTCTTCGTCTGCGACCAAATGCGGATGGCGTGACTGTAGCGCTCGTCCGCCGTGATGAGACCCTTCCAGTAGTAGTTGTTGATCTGGCGCACGCTCTCGTTGGCGTTCTTGATCATCTCCTCGCGCTCTTTCGGGATGAGCATGTCGGTGGAGCCGATGGAGAAGCCGGACTTCGTCGCGTAGGCGAAGCCGATGTCCTTGATGCGATCGGCGAGGGCAACGGTCTCCTCGATCCCCACGACGTCGAGGGCGTGGTGGATCATGCGCGAAAGCGATCCCTTCTTAAGCGTCTCGTTGTAGAAGCCCATTGCCGGCGGCACGATCTCGCGGAAGTAGAGGCGTCCGACGGACGTTTCGTGCATCTGCGCATTGCCCTCCGCATCCGTGATACGCACGGAAATCTTCGCCTGCAAATCCACCACCTCATGCTCATGCGCCATGATCGCCTCTTCGGGAGAACTGAAGACCATCCCCTCCCCCTTCCTGCCGCTGTGCATCTTCGTGAGGAAGTAGCAGCCGAGCACCATGTCCTGCGACGGGTTGATGACCGGTTCGCCCGCGGAAGGCTTGAGCACGTTCGTCGAAGCGGACATGAGCTCATGCGCCTCCTTCTGCGCCTTCTCGGAGAGCGGCACGTGTACGGCCATCTGGTCTCCGTCGAAGTCGGCGTTGAATGCCGCACAGACGAGCGGGTGCACCTGGATGGCGAGACCTTCTATAAGTCGCGGCTTGAAGGCCTGGATACCGAGGCGGTGGAGCGTCGGCGCGCGGTTCAGGAGCACGTACTTGTCTTTGATCACATCCTCGAGAATGTCCCACACCTCCTTGCCGCCGTCCTGCACGAGACGCTCGGCGCCCTTCACGTTGTGCGCGAGCTCCTCGCGGATGAGGCGACCGATCACGAACGGCTTGAAGAGCTTCATCGCCATCTCCTTCGGCAAGCCGCACTGGTTGAGTTTCAGGTGCGGTCCGACGACGATGACGGAGCGACCGGAGTAATCCACGCGCTTGCCGAGCAGGTTCTGGCGGAAGCGGCCCTGCTTGCCCTTGAGCATGTCGGAGAGGCTACGGAGCTTCCTGCGGTCCCCCGCGGTGAAGAGGGTCTTGCCCGCGCGGGCGGAGTTATTCAGCAGCGTATCGACCGCTTCCTGCAGCATGCGCTTCTCGTTGCGGCAGATCACCTCCGGCGCGCCGATGCTCATGAGCTTCTTTAAGCGGTTGTTGCGGTTGATGACGCGGCGGTAGAGATCGTTCAGGTCCGACGCGGCGAAGCGGCCGCCGTCGAGCTGCACCATCGGACGCAGATCCGGCGGAATAACCTGCAATCTCGTCGTGACCATCCACTCCGGCTTGATGCCGGCTTTCTTGAGCGAGCTCACCAGTTTGATGCGCTTCATGATCTTCTTGAGCCTCTGACCGCTCGACTGCTCGCGCTCTTTCTGCAACTCGTCGAACATACGGCTTAAGTCGATGTTGGCCACGATCTCGCGGAGCGACTCTGCGCCCGTTCCCGCGCGGAACACGTGCCCGAACTTCATGTTCATCTCCCGAAACTTAAGCTCGCTCAAGACCGAGCCGATCTTAAGGTGCCTGAGATCCTCGAGCGCTTCGCGGTGGTTGGCCTTCAGATTCTCCATCTTGTCGGCGTACTCCTTGTCGAGTGCATCGAGCTGGGCGCGCGTCGCCTTGCTCTCCTGCAGATGTTTGCTCGCATCCTCATACTCGCGCTTGAGCTGGGCCCTGCGCGTCTCCATCCCCGCGTTGAGCTCCTTCTCCGCTTCCTGCTTGATGGAATCGTCCACGGTGATGACGATGTACGCGGCGAAGTAGACGATCTGCTCGAGCGTCTTGATGGGCAGATCGAGGAGCAGCCCGATGCGCGAGGGGGAGCTGCGCAAAAACCAGATGTGGGTCACGGGAACAGCGAGGTTGATATGCCCCATCCGTTCGCGGCGGACGATCGAGCGCGTCACCTCCACGCCGCATTTCTCGCAGATGACACCCGAATAGCGCACACCCTTGTACTTGCCGCAGAAACACTGGAAGTTTTTCGTCGGCCCGAAGATGCGTTCGCAGAAGAGCCCGTCCGGCTCCGCACGCTGGGTGCGGTAGTTCACCGTTTCGGGTTTGGTCACCTCTCCGCGCGACCACGCGAGGATGTCCTCGGGGCTGGCGATGGAGAGTGCCACGGCATCGAAGGAATCCGTGGCGGATGTCTGGCGGCGTGCGGGCGCGGGCATGGGAGAAAGGGGGGAAGCACGTACGAAAGACCGCAGCCCCTCCGGCCCTGATCGTCTGAATCAGCGGAAAGACTTCGGCGATTTCTGATGTAGTTTACAGGCTTTCGAAGGGGGTGCAAGAAAATTCTGCAAGCATATTTTGAGGTTGTTGGCTTGTTGGGTTGTTCGCTTGTTAGGGATTGAAGCAACTCAGAAACGTTCCTGCTGCCAAAAAGCCAACAACCGAACAAGCCAACAAGCTACTCCGCCGCTGCACTCGACGTCTCCTTTCCCAACCCCTCTTCCAAGAGCTTCTTCCCTTCGGCAATCTTATCGACGCCCTCCTGCACTGCATCCGCGCGACGCTTCACTTCCTCCACACCTGATTGGACATTTCCCAGGAGTACCCTGCCAAGATCCACCACCGCCCGGATCTGCTGAGCGGCATCCCGCCACGACGTGAGGACCGTCGCCGACACGGATGCCCAGTATCCCTCCGCGCGTGCCTGGCGCTGCTCGACCGGTACGCAGCCGACAAGGAGCACCGCGCTGAGGATGAACATGAGGAGAAACGCGACACCACCATTCAACCGATGTGAGATGCGGGTATGCATAGGTGCCGTCTCACGGAAGCTTCTTGTGATCGATGCCCTCCTCCTTCACTCCGTACTTGGCGAAGAGCTTCTCGAACGAGCCACCTGACTCCGCGAGCGCCTGGTGCAGCATCTGCGCCTCGTGCTCCGCCAAGTTCAATGTGGAAGAAACGTTGGCCGTTTGGAACTCCGGCCGATCTTCCGTCGCCTTCTCCATGCCGGTGAGGGACGCATGGAGCACGATGAACGCGCTGCATGCCTCGCACTTGAGCTGCAGGAGCATGGCATTAGCGGCGACGACACGCACGGCAGAAAAGTCAACCGGTACCCGGTTTCCGCACTGGGGACAACGCATTTGCTGATAGATGCGCTGGAGAATCTGTTGCAACGTGTGCGGGTCAATCTCCATCAACAGTAGTATACCACGTTCCGCACTCCGCAACAAAAAATTTCCTGTTCCGCATGAGAAAAAGATACTATACACGTATGCCCATCCGCGCCCCGCGCTTTTCACTGCAAACCCACGTCATCGCCGCCCTCGCCGTCGCCGCTGCAATCGGGGCGACCGCCTTCGGTTCTCTGAAGGCGGACGTGTCGACTCCCGGCGGAGAGCTTCCGCCCGCCACGGATGTCATCGTCGAACATACGCAACCGCTCACCCTCTCCGTTTCCGCTTCCGTCCTCAAGGGTGTGGGGATCCTCGACGTCACCAATGAGGGGAAAGAGACGATCGCCCTCTCCATCCCCACTTCCTGGAACCGCCGCGAGGTGCGCTTTGTCGCGCTGAAAGCGGTGACTGCCGACGCGTCTTCCCTCGGCTCGACGCGCTGGAGCCTCCCGCCGAAAGCTTCCGTGTCGTTCGGTCTCCCTACGTTCCCTGCTTCGGTCATGCTTCACAATCCCTCGAAGGTTTCCCTCACGGTGCCTCTCACTCTCGTGAACCTCTTCACCGGCGTAAGCGACCGCAACATCCTCCTTGTGAAAGAGCTGCCGGTGATCCTGTGGTAACAGGCATGAGAGGAAACCTCTGACAGTGCTACGATAGGCCTCCTTTCTCATGCAAGTCCTTCCGATCCCCACCCCCCTCATCCGCCGCGGCGACGTCATCGCGGATGTGCTGATCGCGTGCTCGAATCTACGGAGCGGCGACATCGTCGTCGTGTCGTCCAAAGCCGTCGCAACCGCCGAAGGAGCGACGATCGATCTCACGAAGATCACGCCATCGAAAGAAGCAATCGCATGGACGGAGCGCTGCGGACGCTCGCCGGAGTTTCGCCAGGCGATTCTCGACGAAACGGCGCGGATGCACGGGCGGGTGCTTGGCTCCTGTCCTCTCGCAATGCTCACGGAGCTTCGGCCCGACGGCCTCTCGGAGGGCTCTCTCCTCGTGGCGAACGCGGGACTGGATCTGTCCAATACGACCGAAGGAACGGCCATCGGATGGCCGCACGATCCCGTGCAATCCATTGCATCGATCCGGCGGCATATAAAGGAGAAGACCGGCGCGGACGTCGCCGTCATCATCACGGATTCGCAGTGCCGCCCGCGCAGGTGGGGCGTGGTCGCCTGTGCGCTGGCGGTCAGCGGACTTGATCCACTCGAAGATCTGCGCGGACGGGAAGACCTCTTCGGACATACGCTCTCGATGACGCAGGAAGCGCGGGCCGACCAGCTCGCGACCGCCGCGAATACGGTGATGGGCAATGCGAGCGAGTCGATCCCCGCGGCGATCATCCGCGATCACGGACTGTCCTTCGGCGATTTCGAAGGATGGGTGCCGGGGGTCGAGCCGGAAGAAGACCTTTTCCGCGGAATCGTTTAAAATGTACGCATGAACTTCATCGTCCTCTCCTCCTCGCACGGCACGACTTTCCAAGCCATCCTCGACCGGCTCGCCGATGGGACGCTCACGGGCTGCCTCGGGCTCGTGGCCGACCGGGAGGATCGCGGGTGCGTGGAGAAAGCGCGCAGAGCACATCTCCCCGTTTCGATCGTTGAGCACGCCGCAGGCGAAGAGCGCGAGAGCTATGACCGGCGCCTCGACGCCGCCATCCGAAAGCTTGGCAAGGTCGAGCTCATCGCCGCGATCGGCTGGATGTACGTGCTCTCCCCATGGTTCGTGAAAAGCTGGCGCAACCGCATCCTCAACGTGCATCCGTCACTGCTACCCAGATTCCCAGGTGCGCACGCGCATGAAGACGTCCTCGCGGCGGGGGAGAAGGAATCGGGGATGACCATCCACCTGATCGACGAAGGCGTGGACACGGGACCCATCCTCATCCAGAAGCGCTGCCCCGTCCTCCCCTCCGACTCGCCCGACACTCTGAAAACACGCGTGCAGGGATTGGAGAAAGAGTGGTATCCGAAAGTGCTGGCAATGATCGAAAAAGGAACGATGTCTCTTCCCCCAAGTCCTCAGTCCTAAGTCCCCTTCCCCATGTCCACTCCCCGCTTCACCGTTACCTGCACAGGGAAGAAAGTGATCGCACGGAAGGTCTACGAAGTGACGCTCTCGAAACCCGAAGGCTTCACCTTCCGGCCGGGGCAGTTCGTCCTCTTTTCCGTCCCTCTCGTCGGTAACCCCACGGACATCCAGCCGCGCGCCTACTCCATCGCCTCCACTCCGGAGGAGCCCGACCTGAAATTCGTCATCAAATTGAAGCCCGGCGGCAGGGCGAGCACGTGGGTGGAGCAGTCGCTGCGCGAAGGATCGACCGTGGAGCTCTTAGGTCCGCTCGGATCGTTCCTGGCAAATGAGTCCGTGCGCGACTGCATCTTCGTCGCAACAGGGGTCGGAGTGGCCCCGTTCCGATCGCAGATTCTCACGACTCTTACGCAAGGCGATGCGCGCCGCTTCGACCTCATCTTCGGCGCGTTCACCGAGGAAGACCTCTTCTGGAGTCAGGAATTTACGTCGCTCGCCAAGACGCACCGAAACTTCACCTATACCGTCGTCTTGAGCCAGCCGTCCCCGCAGTGGACCGGCTACCGCGGCTGGGTGCAAGCGTTCATCGACCGCGTCGAGAATTTCCGCGAGCGCTCCGTCGCCATCTGCGGCAACCCTGACATGGTCAATGACGTGAAGAGGCTCTGCCTCGAGGAGTGGGGCATCCCGTCAGAGCAGGTGAAGACGGAAGGATACGGATAAACCCCCTCACCCCAACCCTCTCCCTCAAGGGAGAGGGGGTAATATCACAGCTACCAGATAGGGCAGCGGATGCTCGTTTTCCCTCTCCCCGTGGGAGAGGGCAAGGGTGAGGGCCGAAACTCTCAAGAGAAAAGGGGCAAGCCGCACGCACGCGCCATTTCTTCGAGCACCCATTCAAGATTGCTCCTGACTTGAACATTGGTGAATCGAATCACTGTAATCCCCTTCTCCATAAAATATATGCCTCTGAGTGAATCTTTTTCGATTTTGAACGCATGCACTCCACCATCGATTTCTACAATGAGTCTCTTCTCTGCACAGAAAAAGTCTGCACAATAGTGACCAATGGGCACTTGACGACGGAATTTCAATCCATGGAAGCGCCTGTCACGCAATTTCAACCAAAGTTTGCGCTCTGTTGGCGTCATGACTTTCCGCAAATATCGAGCTTTGCCAACAGAACCACCAATGATTTTCTCATGATTCTCCATGAACACGATGATCATATTTCCCTCTCCCCTGGGAGAGGGCAAGGGTGAGGGCCGTTATTTCAACATCGCCAAAAAATCATCAAAGAGATAGTTTGCATCCTCCGGCCCGGGGGTCGCTTCCGGGTGGAACTGCACGGAGAAGAACCGACCCGACTCATGACGGATGCCCTCGATCGTTCCGTCGTTCGCATTGGTGAACCACACGCGCCAGCCGGCGGGAAGCTCCGGCTTCACCGCGAAGCCGTGGTTCTGGGACGTGATGATGCACTTCTGCGTCGGCTTGCCTGAGGCATCGTGCTCGATACACGGTTGGTTGGCGCTGCGGTGTCCGTACTTGAGTTTGAAGGTGTCGCCGCCGACGGCGAGCGCGAGGAGCTGATTGCCGAGGCAAATCCCGAACGTGGGAATCTTCCGCTCAACGGCTTTCCGGATCTGCGCGATGGTCGCCTGGCACATCTTCGGATCGCCGGGGCCGTTACTGATGAAAACCGCATCGTACGGGGCATCGTAGGAGTCCAAATCGAAGTCCCACGGCACGCGCACGACTGTCACTCCCCTCTTCAAGAAACTGCGCAAGATAGCGCGCTTCATGCCGCAATCGTAAGCGATGATGGTGCGTGGATGATCCGCTTTCTCCTTCCCTGCCAACCGTAGCCCCGCAGCACGGGGCGAAGGCTGGGGCTCGTAACGCAGCACCTCCCTGCAGCTCACCTCGGCCACGAGATTCAGAAGATTGGGATCGGGTATCTCCCTTCCCTCATTTTGCATTTTGCATTTTGCATTGCCGTATTCCGCATCGCCTTGGGCGATGCGGCCAAGCATCACCCCGTGCTCGCGGAGCTTCTGCGTGAGCGCACGCGTATCGATGCCGGTGATGCCCGGAATTTTATGGTGCTCCAGCCAATGATGAAGCGAACTCACCGCCTTGAAGTGGCTGAAATCTTCGCTCACCTGCGAGACGACCACGCCGCGCACATGCACCGCTTCGCTCTCGAAGTTCTTCGAGAATCCCCACTCGTTCATTTCCGCGCTCGGCACGCCGTAATTGCCGATGAGGGGGTACGTGAAGACGAGGATCTGTCCGCGGTAGCTTGGGTCCGTGAGACTCTCCACGTACCCCGCCATCCCCGTATTGAAGACGACTTCTCCGTCAGCGTCGACCTTGGCGCCGAAAGATTCTCCGGAGAAGACGGTGCCGTCGGCGAGAGTGAGCATTGCCACGTTGGCGGCAGTGTACAGAAAGAAGGGCCATCGGGCGACCCGCCCCCGGAACCTTGTCATTTCGACTAAATAATGTAAACTTTTCTTTCCCCCGCCGCTGTCCTCGTCGGACGGCAACACTGGGGGTCGGTCGTCGTTCTCTGGAATCACCGTCGGTACACAACGTTTCCCTAGAAGGAGGCTCCCATGCCCAATCCGCAAACCCCCAAGAGCGTGACGTTTTACTACTACCCGAAGTTCATCTTCGCCTGGCCGCTCATCGTGGCCGGGGTGCTCTTCTGGTTGCTGTACTTCGCCATCGGCTCGAAGGCCGACACGACGCTGGGGTGGATCTACCAATCCATCCTCATCATCGTCGTCGCCACGCTCGGAATCGACTTGAGATTCCGGCACATGCTGGTCTGTCTGGTGCTCGTGCTGCTCCTCGTTGTATCGCTTGTAGCACTGAACCTCGCCGGCGTGGACATCTACACCGGACCGTTCGTGATCCTCAAGCTCTGCACCCCGTACTTCGATGCCGGAGGAGCGCTCTTCGTGAGCATCGTCCTGGCCATCCTGTACATCCTGATGTACTGGTGGGTGCACCTCTTCCAAAAGGTGCATATCGACGAGGGCGGGGAAGTGATCGTTTCCATCTACGGCGAATCGGATATCACGTTCCTCGCCGATAACCGGGTCGTCAACGTGGACTTCCCGGATGTGCTGGAGCGGATCATGGTGCCCGGCACCGGTGCACTCATCATCACCGACAGGATGTCAGGCAAGACCCTGAGGCTGGAGAACATCCCACGCCTCGCGTCGCTCCAAAAGCAGATGGAGCACCTGTTCTCAACGGAGACGATGAGTACCCGGACTCCGTGACTCTGTACCGACATCCACGACCGAAACCGGAGGGATCGCCCAATCCCTCCGGTTTACCGATATTTGACAGATTTTACTATTGATTGTTATGTAAACTTTACTATACTGAGAAGAGGTTGATCGGTCGTTTTTTGACAGCAACGCGTAACGTTAACGTTCACCCCTTACGGGAAGGAGTTCGAGATGACAAGTACGATTCTGTTCGCTGCCAGTGGATTGCGCGACGACTTGGCGTCGTCGCGACCGACGGATTGGTGGACCTTCGGGTTCATCGCTGTCCCCCTAGCACTCGCTCTGCTCGTGCTGCTGATCAAGCGCACCGAGAAGAGCAGCTTACGTGAGTGGATCGGAATGATCCTCCTCACGATCCTCGGCATCAACATCGGAGGCCAGTGGCCGGGGGGCAGCCCCATTCGCTGGTTGCAGCCGATGCTATCCGGGGCTCTGCAAGCCGTAATGGCTGAGAAGCCGGAAGCGGAAGCGCCGAAGTCAGACAAGCTGGAAGCGGAGAAACCGAAGGCGGAGCAGTCTTCCGAGGCTGCACCGGCAGCGGAGACTCCGACGATTGCGGAGGCTGAGAAGCCGAAGGCCAAGGAGAAAACGACGACAGTGACACCGCTTGTGTCGCTCAATGCAACTTGGGAGGACGTTGAGCCGATTGGTTCGAACGAGTTTAAGATCAAGAAAACCCCGCCAGACGGGGTGTCTTGGTACTACTCAGTAAGTACTGATCCGGAAACGGGAGGAAAGGCCGTAAAGGCCTCTCCGGAAAGCACCGTCAAAGTGCCTCCTCTTCCTGGGAAAGAACAGTGGGTGCGTTTCTTCATGGCGAAGGGCGCGAAGGGTGGAAAGTTCGTCGACTTCAAGGTCGACGCTACCCCATCCGAAAAGTAACGTCTGATCGATCAACCACCTTTTTGAGAGGCTGCGGCGCAAGCTGCGGCCTCTCTTTCGTATGCAAAGAAGTGCGGTAATTGACTGAATTAATGATTGATTGTTTCACCACTTTTCCTTACTATCGAGAATTGGTTGGTCGTTCCTTCAGAGTGCAGAGAAACCCACATTTCCCCTAGAGAGGAGCCGTACCATGTTTGGACCGAGTTCGTACCTGATCGTGATCGTGTGTTTCGCAATCCTGATTCCCATCATCTACCGCGTCGGGAGGAGGGAGAGCGCGCTTGCGGATGTCATCTGCCTTGCTCTCACTCTGGTGATTGGCATCTGCATCGCAGAGTACCGGCATACGGAGAAACCGAAGACGGAACAGCCTTCCGAGGTTGTACCGGCAACGGAGACTGCATCCGCTGCGAAGACTCCGCAAGTTACGAAGGCACCGAGACTGGAAGCCATCAAGCCACCAGAAGACGCACTGACTTTCAGCCGGGAAGAGGTTCAGCAAGAAGGAAATTCCTTCAGACTCGGACCTGTCCCTAAGGATGTGTACTGGGTCAAAGTGATCGGAGAAAAAACTGAGGTCATTACTGATCCCAGCAAAACGATCACCATTTCAGTGACCAGCCCGACAAAGGTGAAATTCTACAAACAGAAAGGAGGGAAGGGCGGGTTGTACAGGGAATACCCTGTCACCACAGATGCATCGTCATCTGCGCCGAAGTCATAGGATCGATCAACCACCCTATTTGAGAGGCTGCAGCGCAAGCTGCGGCCTCTCTTTCGTGACAAAACAACGCAGAGAAGCGATTCATTGACATATATCTGTAGAATTGTATGATTTACTTTGATCAGTGATCAACTGTTCATTGGTCATTCACAGCATCGAACGGAAAGACTTGTCGAATTTTCAACCGTTGCCGGAACCTTTTCCGGCAACACACCACCGAACTCTCTCAACGAGAAGGAGAACTGACATGACCCAGCGTATTACTGAAACGATGTCCGACGGAAGCGAGGTGAAGACGCACCTGCGGCGCACGGACGGATTCCTGATCTGCACGATCTTCCTGATCGGCATCGGAGCCTGCGGCTGCCTCCTGTGCATCGGCTCACTCTTCGGCGATTTTTCGCCGCTGCCTGTCGCAGCCCTGATCGCCTGCACCGTGCTCACCGCCATCGGTTGCGCAACGATTCCAGCCTACAAACGGATCCCGCCCGACATGCTCGGAGCCGTGACATGGGTGTGGGGAGTGGAGCTGTACACGGATTGTCTCGTCTTCGTGCCCGAGTCTCTCGGTGCACGACTCGTGATGTTTCCCATGAGCCAACAAGTGTTTCTCACTCCCGGCAAGGAAGGGAAAGGAAACATCATGCCGGGGGCATTGATCGTCCAGTTGCGTCAGGGAACGAATCCGACGGTTGCCGGAGGAAGCGACCGACAGCTCGTCATCTTGCAGGTGGCGTGGTGCTTCGCCGTCACCACCAGACCGAGAACCATCGTCCAACGGTACACCGACGACTTCCGCGCTCATGACGGAGAGGACTTGCTCAGGGCGATCGAACGCGCGTTACGCACCAGCGTAACACACAAAGTCGCAAGTCTCGTCGTCTCCCTTGCGGTGCAGCCTCTGCAAAAGTTTGAGATTGAGCAACTGCTCACCGACGTCGGCGTCCCGCGGAAGGAGCTCTTCGACACCTTGAGGACCGAGCTCCTGAAGTACGGCATTGAGCTGATCGATGTCGCCATCGCGGACGTTTTGGACGTCGTCGAAGGCGGCTACGTCGCCCGCCGGAGCGAGGCGGTGAAGGCCGAGCAACTGAGCAGGACGCAGCAACGGGAAGCGATTGCCTCCCGTGATGCCCGCCTCATGGCCGCCGATGCGCTGCTTGCCGCGCGCGCGAGGGAAATCCAAGTCGAGCAAGCGATTGCGACGCAGGAGAAGGCGCTCATCGACCAACGTCTCGTCAATGCACGCGAACAGGCGAAGATCGGCATCGCCGATCTTACCGCCCGTCTCGCACTGCTGGGGGGCGAAGGTGCCTGGAGGGGCCAGCTCGTCGACGCTCTCGGCAAGGTGGAGCCCGACCAGCTCGTGCCATTCGCGAACGCATTTGCGCAAGCGATGCAGAGCGCGGGTCTCAAGCCCAACGGCAGCCTGCTGCTCGCAGGCGGCGACAGCGTCAATCTCGCCAAACTGGGTACGGGCGTCGGCATGATTGCCGCACTCCTCAAGGATTTCGGGCTCCTGCCAAAGGATGTGGATGTGCCCGATGCCATTGGCAGTGCACTGCAACCGCCCGCCGGTTCGGCCAAGCAGCCGGCGAAACCGTGATACGTTCCGTTCGATGCGTTGCCTCCTGTCCCCCTCCGGGGGATGGGAGGCTTTCGCATGCACGAAGCGAGCCGATTGACATAGATATTATTTGATTTACAACGATATTTGTTGTAGCGTACGCAATTGGTTGGTCGTTCCTTCAGAGTGCAGAGAAACCCACAATTCTTCCTGAAAGGAGAATGCCCATGTTTGGACCGAGTTCGTACCTGATCGTGATCGTGTGTTTCGCAATCCTGATTCCCATCATCTACCGCGTCGGGAGGAGGGAGAGCGCGCTTGCGGATGTCATCTGCCTCGGCTGCGCCGTAGTGATCGGCTTCTGTCTTTGCGCATGCTGGAATGCAGTAAAACCGAAGGTGGAGCAGCCTTCTGAAGCTGCACCGACGACGGAGACTCCGACGGTTGCCGAGGCTCCGAAGGGCGAGACTGCCAAGGAGAAGGTCTCAAAGATCGTGTCGAAGGTGATGCCCAAGGCAGCCGTACCGACGACTCCTCCATCCTCTCCACTTGATGCGGACTGGAAGGAGGTCGGGCACATCGGCAACACCTTCACGGTGAAGACCGACCCCCCGCAAGGAGGATTCTGGGCGGTTTCCATCACTGGCGATCCTGCCAAACCCGGGGCACCTTCCAAGCTGGAAGGCAACACGTTGACGGTAGAACCAACGGAGAAACCACAGATCGTCAGGTTCTACAAAGTTCTGGGCGACAAGGCTGGCAAGGCTTTGAAGTTTGAGGTTGAAAACACCTCCACTTCACCCCCTGCACCACCGCCCCCGAAGACCAACTAACGTCCGATCGATCAACCACCTTTTTGAGAGGCTGCGGCGCAAGCTGCGGCCTCTCTACCGTATACGTACATGAGCGTTATTTGACATACTTGAATAATTGATTTTTATTATCATAATGTGCTATAATCCTTCTCGCTGTTCGATTCCGCGTTTCTTTACACCACAAAGAAGAGGATTGTTGTATGGACAGGATCTATGCAGCTTCGGCAATGCTGCCGTTCTGGTGGGTTTTGGTTGTTGCAGGATTGTTCGCGTGGTTCATCATCGTCGTCTTCATGCCCCGACCGGCAGGAGGTGGCGGTGGCTTCGGAACAATCCTCATCACCCTCCTCTTCGGAGGAGCGGTGGGAATGACCATCATGTGGGTGGTCATGAACCTTCGCTACGTGTGAGGGCGCCGCAGCTCGTCATGTACAGGCTGCACGTCGTTCAGCTCAAGGGGCCGTGCTCGCACGGCCCTTTTGCCAAATGTAGCAATTCCTGTGTTATTGACATATCTGTAAATTATAATATAATTATACAGTAATCCGCTATCCTCCCTCATCCCACCGCCATGTCTACAACCCCTGAGCGTCAATCCACCGAGTACGTCGCCGACATCAAGGAACTCCGAGAGGGAGACGTGGTGCCTTTGGGCAACCGCCGCTTCCAACTCAAGCAAATCCCCGCGGAGTCCGCACCCTACGCGAAATGGGCCTTTTGTGTTGGCGACTCACCCTCCTGCACCACACTGCATCGAGGAGGAATACTCGAAGTCAACGGTTACCTTCAGGAGTACGTCACATACCAAATGAGGGGGCATCCCGATTCCGATGTAAAGTTCTGGATCGTATCGGAGCCTCCGGGTGGTAGGTCCACGAAAAGTACGGAGCTCACACTGAAGCTGGGGTCCGTCGAAGGAGCACAGCAGCAACCTCTCCCCCTGCCCCTGGAACCCATAAGAGAGCAAGTTCAGGGAACGCTCGCAGGCGCCCCAGCCCAACCTGAGCACGACCCGCTCGACATCAGCTCTGCTGCATTCCAGCGCCACTCTTTTTCTTCTTCTGATCTGGAATACGAAGTATTCGCTCTGCCACCTCCTCCTCCGGGGACGCAATGGATGTACCATATTGCCGGCCTCGGAGGAACGCTCTACACCCCCATCGAACCGTCTCGCACAGAACTTCTCTTCAGAAAAAAGGGACAATCGTACTCGGTCTTCCTGCGTCTCAGGGACATGAACGACTTTCAAAGGCAATCGCAGACCCCACGCGAGCTCACGATCGAAGCACTCGGAACTCCCGCACACGAGACTCCGGCTGATGCGGCACCCTCAGTGGATCCTCAAACTCTCGTCGAAGAGATCAAGACCACATTGGTCGGGGACAGCTTTCTCGTGCATACGCCGACCCCGCCGCCGGAGCATGATTGGCTCTTCCACCGTAATGGTCATGAAGTCAGCGCCGACTATCCCTACTCCTTGGCTGAAGGAATCCGAACCTATCATTTCCCAGAGGGAATGACGGACGAAACGCTATCCGTACAACTCGTAAGGACTGAAGACCTCCTAGAAACACCTATCGGCAAACCCCGCGAGTTCACCATCCCCGGAGAATTCCTCCTCACGCCGCTCGAAGAGGCGAAAGATGAGCCAGCCTCGGGAGAAATCCCTGACTCCGACTTCAACTTGTCGGGAGAGCTTCCGGATTCGGTTGAGCTCGCCGATTCTTCACTTGATCTTGGTGATGACAGTAGCGCCGATGTCCTCGGTTCGGACATAGCGTGGTCCCCGGTTCCGGAAGATTCTGGTATAGATCTGGGTGGATCCGATTCCGGCATCGACCTTGGACCACAAGAACCTAGTCCGGAGGATTCCGACCTGAACTTGGGCGCAGACTCCGGTCTGTCGCTGAGCGAACCGGAACTGCCCGAGCCTGCCGCCCCCGACGAGTCGAGCATCTCGCAAGAAGAAGCTGATGCGCTCCTCGATCAAGTGACTACCGAGCTCGATGGAAGGCACTTCGTCATTCATGCCCCCGCTCCACCGGCAGGACACCACTGGTCCATCGCAGTGCTCGACGATCCTGATCATAGGTCGAATGTCCGCTTCGTTACTCCTTCAGGTCAACAGGGGCACCCCTTTGAATATCAGCTCATCACGCAGGAGGAGCCGAGAGAAGTCGACATCGGACTCAGCACCAATGGTGTGCCCCGATTCAGCCGCCTATTCCCAATGCCTGCTGCTCCTGATGCCTGGGAAAAGCTTCTGTTAACAACCATAGAGTCCCCGCCGCAAGAACCATCAGACACCTTTTCGCCTCCTCCGGATGATGGAACATCTAAGGAATTCGACAATCCATTATTGGGTGATGCCTCCACCGAGACTCCCGAAGAGCAGGTTACCCATCACGTCAATGCCGTCTGCGCGTCTGTCGAGAAGGCTCTCGCCATCGTCAATGGCGAAGATACGTGGACCAACTTTGACTATGCGCTCAAGGATATACCGGAGCAGTTGAAGGTATTTTTCGTGCCGGAAGCGGCGATCTACGACCTCGATCTCGCCAGTCAGCAGAGTCTCAGAGAAACCGCCGCAAGCCTGAAGCGGCTCCTGGGTTGTGTTTGGCCAGGAGAAACCTCCAGAACATACGACACGAAGAGTGCCAAAGTGAGCAGGACGATGCGCGCCATCGCCAAGAGCGTGGGATACGTCGCCTTCGGCACGAAGCAGTCTCCCCACGCCGACGTGGAACATCCTCACCCGATGCGCAAGAGCATCGAAGCTGTCTACGACAGGATCGCCGGCGCCATCACACGCCGCAAGCGCCGCGCGTTCCTCGCGCACTCCGCACGCATGGCGGGTGCGGGAATCATCGGAACCCTCGCCGCACAGACAGGATACAAGCTCTGGTCGGGCGCGGGCCAGAAAAGTTCTCTTCTTGAAGAGGAAAGAAAGAACAAGTCTGTGTCGATCTCAAAGGAGAATCCGACTGCCGAAAAACGCGCACCGAGAGCGTCGTCGTCCACACAGACAACGAAACAAGACGTGCGAACAGAGAGTAAAAAAACAGGAAGCGATATGGCAGAAAAAGAGAAGACTCCTCCCATGACACCTCAGCAGATTGCCAATGCCTGTGTTGTTTCTGTGGATAGAGACAAAGTCGCCATCACTCTCCCCCGTGGGGGAAACCAACTGACATTCGGACGCGATATAAAGGTATACATCGGAGAAAGCGGGCAGCAGCTCGAGGAAATTGAAACGCAGAACGGTGCGTTCACCATCCCTTCAAAATTCGCAGAAGTTCGCAAGCTGCGCAAGCTGCGCATGACTGTAGGCATTCAGAAAGGTGAAGAAATCATTTACCGAGCAAAGCAGTGGCTCATCAGGTGAACTGAAGGGTTACACCTCATCTGCATCTCCTCCTCCCACTGGTCTACGCGGTTTTGGTTTAGGGGGGATAACCTCATCTGCTCCACCTTCTCCCCGCGGCGATGATCGGCGCGGTCCGGGTTTCGGCGCGGGACGATCTGCTCGACCATCGGGAGCGGGTTCCGGACCAGGAGCAGGTGCAGGTGCAGCGGGACGATCTGCTCGACCATCGGGAGCGGGTTCCGGACCAGGAGCAGGTGCAGGTGCAGCGGGACGATCTGCTCGACCATCGGGAGCGGGTTCCGGACCAG
>Ga0208373_1000484_pt1 | contig 68483 bp, 71 predicted proteins | sample RifOxyC2_FD_184036 | JGI IMG/M metagenome (GOLD analysis project Ga0208373, IMG submission 184036) | Soil microbial communities from Rifle, Colorado - Rifle Oxygen_injection C2 (SPAdes) | ecosystem: Environmental > Terrestrial > Deep subsurface > Rock core/Sediment | place: Rifle, Colorado...
AGGCAAAATTTACACAAATCACCCACTCAAACAAATTTGATGAATTTTCTAAAACACTAGATCTGCTGCTTAGTAGCTCTTTAGAGTTCGAGGTCAGAACCACTCTTCACAGCGATTTGCTAAATGAAAACGACATAAATGACATCATTATAGATCTTCTAAAGAGAGGCTATAAAAAACCATACTTTTTACAAGTCTTTAGAGACACAGGTTCAAATATTGCAAATTTGCAAGCTCCTAAAAACAGATTTGACAAATCACTTCTACTCAATGATATTGAAATTATTTTTAGATGACTTATATCAATACAAACTATTTTAATTATTAGATAAAATACGCACATGGAAAATAAATTAAATAAAAGAGAGCGATATAAAGCTCAATTAAAACCAATTGACTACTATAAAGATTTTGAAAATATCGACTTTGAAAATCTTGGCGAGGGAGATAGATACTATCTTCAAGATTTCGGCATATTTAATACCGATTTTTTAGAAGATGAGTTTACAATCCGCATACGCATACCCGGCGGCAGAATATCAGCCAAACAGTTTGCAGATGTTGCTAAAATAGCAGATGAATATAACTTGACTATTATCTTGACGGCAAGAGCAGGCATGCAGCTTCACAACATAGAGGCTGAGAATGTTTTAGAGATCTACAAGCGTATAAACGCTCTTGGCATCTCTACATGGCAGAGTTTTGGAGATAACGTTAGAAACATAGTAACGGATCCTTACGATGGGTGCGGAGAATACTCTGAGATTGAAGTTTATGGGATTATAATGCAGATGCATAACTATATCATCGAAAATCCGCGATATGTAGGTATGTTGCCCCGCCGTTTATCTATCGGCATATCCGGTAACCGCTCAAACGTAACCTCGCTCTTTGCAAATGATATCTACTTTGCACTTGCCAAAAAAGATGGTGTTTTTGGGTTTAACGTCTACATGGGCGGAAAAAATACGGAAGTAGCCCAAAGTGCAGATATCTTTTTAAAAGAGAGTGAAGTGTTTGATTTTTTCAAAGCTTTGGTTGAAGCGTTTTATCTTCACGGATCTCGCTTTTCTCGCTCTAAAACACGTATCTTTCACATGATAGAAGAGATTGGGATGGATGGCTTAAAAGCCCATATCAAGAGCGAGTATAAAAGAGAGTTCGAGAGTGAGGGAGAGCTTATTTTAGAGAAATCAAATTTTAGTGAATTTCATAAGCTCAAAGACGGTACTTTTGGATTTTGCTATCAGACGGATTTTTCAAGACTAAGCACAAATGAAATAAAAAACATTGCAGACTTTGTTACAAAGAACAGTGCGGAGATACGTTTTGGAATAGATCAAAATATCTATATTCTATCTCTAAAAGAGCCTTCAACTACACTAAAATCACCTGCTCTAAGCGATACGATAGTAGCATGTGCAGGAAATCTCTGTCCGTATGCAGTTTGGAGCATCAAAGATGAAACATCTTATCTACCTCTTGATAAGATAAACGAGCACCGCATACAAGTAGGTTTTTCAGGCTGTGCAAAAGGGTGCGGAAGACATAGACATACCGATATAGGTCTGATTGGCTTAAAAACTAACAACTTTGGAGATACGGACGGAGGAGCTAGAATCTTCTTAGGTGCTCTTCACTCGGACGGAACATCAGTTGGACGACAACTCTTTTCAATGGTGCCCTTTGTTCATCTGCATAAAGTCGTATCACTTGTGATTGAACTTTTTGAGTTAAGCGGACATAGAGATTTTGAGGAGTACGCAAAAGATATCTTATGGAACTACTCTGAGGATTTCTTATCTCTGTGGGTTTTAGCAAATCTTGAAACAAATAGATCCGTTATACTTCCAAAACTTGACACAATGGAGAGTTCTGAGTTTGAAGTATCACTTCTTAAGGGCGAATTCGCAGAGTTGGATTTTTGGCAACATGTAGATGAAAGCTTTTTTAATGCAATCAGCTACTTATCTAAAAAACTTTGGACTATTGAGGGAGAAGACCCTCACTATAAACCGAAGATTCAAAGAACTAATTTCCGTTAAAAGCGAGTTGGTAACCAACTCCTTTTACATTTTTTATCAGTTTTTTCGATGTTTTTGCTCTGAGACGCCTTATAAAAGTTCTCACTCTCTCATCGCTCACATCTTCTTCCCATAGATTTTTTTTAATGAGAGTGTCGTCTATTACGCTCTCTTGATTATCAAGCAAAAGAGATAAAAATTTCATCTCGTTTTTTGTAAGAGGGACAAATCTATCTTTTTTATACAAAGAGTTTGTGCTTTTATTAAATACAAATCCATCATCAAGCTTGATAAGCCTATCCGATAATTTTGGAGTGATGCTCTGGATATAGTCCAAGAGTTCATCCGTGTCAAAGGGTTTTAAAAAATATTTATTAATACCTATGTCAATGGCACTAAGAAGCTTCTCTTTTTCACTAAAAGCACTCAAGACTATAATATGAATATCAGGATTTATCTTTCTTAGCTCTTGTGCCATTTCAAGCCCTGACATGCGAGGCATCATAATGTCAGTAATGACAATATCCGGTTTTAGCTTCTTAAATAGTGCTATGCCTTCCAAACCGTCTTTAGCAATCAAAAAAGTATAAAAACTATCCGCAACTGCCTCTTTTAAAAGTCTTGAGATGCTCTCTTCGTCCTCTACGAGCAGAACTTTAAGATCTTTTAGGGCTCTATTTTTCATTATCATCCAATGGAATTTTTATGCTAAAGGTTGTCGTCTTTTTCTTACTCTTAACATCAAGCGTACCATGAAGACCTTGCTCACAAATCATTTTTGACATAAATAGACCAAGTCCCGTGCCACGGCTTTTATGCTTAGTGGTAAAGTAAGGCTCAAAGATCTTCTCAATGTTCTCTTTACTTATCCCTCCTGCATTGTCCTGCACCTCGATAACGGCAAAACCGCTCTCTTTTTTTGTGCTTATATTTATCTCTCGAAGTAAAATACTATTATGGATGAAAGCGTCTTTTGAGTTATTTATCAGATTTATTATCACCTGCGTAAGCTCATTTGTAATTCCAAGAACTTTTATATCCTCAAAATTCGTCTTAATGGTTATCATCTCATCATTAATGACACTCTCTAAAAGTCCAATGGACTCTCTTATGCTCTCACTTATATTGAAATAATAACGCACCTTGTTTGGGGAAAAGAAGTTTGTAAAATCATCTATTGTTTGAGACATATTTTTGATGATATTTTTACTCTCATCATAAAATTTTGACATATCTTCGACTCTATCGTTTTGAACGGCTTTTTTTATGTTAAACATCGCCAAACTAAGTTCTGTTAGAGGCTGTCTCCACTGATGAGCGATATTTGCTATCATTTGACCTAGACTCGCATGACGTGACTGCCAAAACATGACACGCTGCTTCTCTTCGTTTTTTCTTATCTCATCACGCACCCGTGCTTCTAATGTTTGGTTTAGCTCTTTGAGCTCTTTAGTCTGTTCCTGAACTCTTTTTTCAAGATTTCTGTTTAACTCCTCATACTCTATCTCTTTTTTTAAAAGCTCTTCTCTTAAGAGTACCTCTTTTGTCACATCGTACCTGATTGCGACAAATTCAACAATATTTTCATTTTTATCAAGAATTGGGATTATTGTGGAGTTGACATAAAAAGTAGAGCCGTCTTTGGCTAAATTTTTTACAGTATCTTTATATGTCTTTTTATCTGAGATTGTTTCCCATAATAATTTAAACTTTTCATTATCTACATCAGGATGTTTTACAATATTATGGTTTTTTCCGATTAACTCATCTTTAGAATAGCCGCTAATTGTGCAAAACTCATCATTTACAAAAGTTATTATCCCGTTAATATCCGTTTTGGAGATAATATTGCTCTTCTCTATTGCCTCTTTATACTGTTTTAACATATAGCACTACTTTAACTCGCTCCAGTTATTTCCTATGTTTATGCTTGATTTGAGCGGAATATTCAGCTCAACAATATTTTCCATAATCTCTTTAAATCGCTCTCCCAAAACTTCTGCTTCATCTTCACCCGCTTCAAATATAAGCTCATCGTGGATCTGCAGAAGCATCTTTGCATTTAACTTCTCATCTTCTATTACTTTGTGGATTTTATTCATGCTCAGCTTTATAAGGTCTGACGCACTTCCTTGAAACAGACTGTTAACAGACTCTCTTTCATACGCAGCCTTAAACATCGGCGAAGCACTCTCATAGTCGAAATATCTGCGACGTTTTAGGAGCGTTTCTACATATCCTGCCTCTTTAGAAAAATCTACAATAGAGCGAAAATATGACCTGACACTCGGAAAACTGTTAAAGTATCTATCTATAATCTCTTTTGCCTCTTTTGTGGTTATGCTAAGCGTATCGGAGAGTTTCTTTTGCCCCATTCCATAAAGAAGCCCAAAATTTACCGTTTTTGCAATATTTCTTTTGCTAGCTGCTTCATCTTTGCCAAAAAGAGCGATTGCGGTCTCCATGTGGATATCTTTATCATTTTTAAATGCATCCACTAAAACCCTGTCTCCGGTAAAATGGGCAAGCAATCTTAGCTCAATCTGAGAGTAGTCAATTCCGATTAGTTTTTTGCCCTCTCCAGCAACAAAAGCTTCTCTTATCCTTGTTCCAAGCGGCGTTCTTGTGGGTATATTTTGCAAATTCGGATTTTTTGAGCTTAAACGCCCAGTCGCCGTTCCGGTTTGCACAAACGAGGTATGAATGCGGCTCTCTTTATCTTCACGGGAGAGTTTTAAAAGCGGCTCTATATAGGTTGAGTAGAGCTTATAGACTTCACGATACTCTAAAAGAAGCTCAATAATCGGATGTGCGCCTTTAAGGGAATTTAAAACATTCTCATCCGTAGAGTATCCTGTTTTTGTTTTTTTAGAACTTGAGAGGCAAAGATCTTCAAAGAGTATCGTCCCAAGCTGCTGAGTAGAGTTAATATTAAACTCTCTTCCTGCTAAAACATAAATATCTTTAGTTAAGCCGCTTAGAGTACCTTTTACCTCAACTAGGAACTTCTCCAAAAATAGAGCATCCACTTTTATACCTTCCATCTCCATGCAAAGAAGAGTTTTTATAAAAGGAAACTCTACTTCCCTAGCCTCGTCTATAAGATGCTTTGCACCTTGAAGATCTAGCATATTTAAAAAAAGACGGTAGAGCTTTAGAGTAACAAACGCATCTTCTGCAGCATACTTGCATGCATCTCCCAACTCAACAGAAGCAAATGTTTCACCTTTTTTTACCGTATCTTTGTAATGCACCATCGTATGATTTAAAAGTTTATCAGAGAGTTTATCAAGAGATAGGGCACTCTCTGGATTTATAAGCCATGCAAGAATCATCGAGTCGGCGAAAATATCCAGATTCACATCATTTAAAAATCTACTCACAAAGTGCAAATCAAACTTTATATTATGTCCAACCACATGTGAAGCAAATATTTTTCTTATTGCTTCTTTTGCCTCATCTTCGCTTATCTGCTGCGGAACTCCAAGATAAAAGTGAGCGATAGGAACATAATAAGCCTCCTCATCATTAAAACAAAAACTAAAACCTACAAGAGAATCTTTTTCATAATCAAGCCCTGTAGTTTCTGTATCGAAAGCCACAATACTCTCATTCGATAACAAAGACAAAACTCTACGCAGCTCTTTTGCATCCGTTATAAGAGTTGCCTTAAAATCCATTTTTTTAGAACTTTGAGCCTCTGCTTCTACTTTTTTCACAGCTTCTTGATGTGTCTCTTGCGTAACTATATTTTTTGCTTGAAGTGATCTTAAGATAGCATTTTGTTCATACCTTACAAGCTCATCATAGATATTTAAAAACGGATGTTCTACATCCATCTTGTACTCTTCAAAATCAAAATTCTCCAATGCATCATGCTTAAGAGTCACAAGCTCTTTTGACATATAAGCGTTGTTTTTAAACTCGATCAGTTTTTTCTGCACACCGAGTGGTTTTACACTCTCTATATTCGCATAAATATTATCTAGAGTCCCATACTCAGCTAAAAGCTTTTGCGCGCCTACTTTGCCGATCCCCCTGACTCCAGGTATATTATCGGCAGAATCGCCTAAAATTGCCTGATAGTCTATAAACTGCTTTGGAGCGATACCATATTTTTCAAAACAAGCATCTTCATCCATGGTCTGCTTTTTGATAGCATCGACTAAAACCACTTTGCCGTCATCAATAAGCTGAAAGAGATCTTTGTCATGCGAGACAACTCTTACGTTATAACCCTTCTCCTTGGCAAAATGCACGACGGTAGCTATCATATCGTCTGCTTCATATCCAACACGTCCTAGAGTCTTATATCCCATCTTATCTATCCACTCTATTGCAATCGGCAACTGCATAATAAGTTCCTCCGGAGGAAGAGATCTATTTGCTTTATAGTTTGGATCTATCTCATTTCTAAAACTATTTCCTTTTGTATCTATTGCAAAGATAATATAGTCGCTCTCATGCTGTTTTTGAAGAGTGGAAATAAAGTTTGTAAAGCCTGTCAAAAGTCCGGTAGGAAAACCTTCGCTATTTTTAAGATGCTGCGGAAGCGCATAAAAACTTCTAAAGAAAAAACCGAATGTGTCAATAATAGTAACTGTTTTACTCATTCTTTAAAACTCATTATCTGTGAAATACTCTCTTCTAAAAGAGCAGTATCGTAAAGCGCATCTGAAGCTATTTTAAGTCCAAAATTTATTGACATTTCAGAAAAAGGCTTATTTATAGGGACAATTGTTTTTACGATATTTAAAGCAGTGGCATACTCTTTAACTTCACTCAGAGCAAAAGATGGATCATCCGAATGTCTTATCATCTCTACAAAATCGGTATCAAATCCCCAATGTTCAAAAATCATCGCCGTAACTTCTGCAGATGTGACATTGGAGTATGCCCTCTCAACCATAGAAAGATTATTTGAATTTTCTATCTCACTCGCAAAACTTATAGTTTCATCGTTTTGTATCACTTCACTTGCTATGAGTATCTTTCCCATTTCTTGCAAAAATGCGGCTAAAAAAAGCTCTTCTGCTTTTTGTTTATCAATTTTTTTATACCAATTAAAAAGCAAAGATGCTTGCAGAGATGAATTGTATGCGAATTCTTCTGATGTCACTCCGTATGGTTGCATATCTACATTTAAAAGTTTTCTTATAGCATTTCCTATGGCGATGGAACGAGTCATATTCATTCCAAAAAGGGTAACTGCCTGAGTAACATTTTTAATCTCTCTACCAAATCCATAAAGAGGAGAGTTTGCGATTTTTAGGATATTTGCAACAATCATAGGATCGTTTTCTATAACTTTCGCCATATCTGTTATTGTTGAATTTTTGTCGGCATAAACTCTCTTAATCTCTATAATAGTCGCGGAGAGGGGCGGAAGTGCTTTTATGCTTTCAATAATCGAGCTTTTCAAATTTGATACCCTTTTTTAGCACTTATTATAGCAGTTTAATATATAAAACCTATTTAGTATGGCACTCGCTCAACGTTTTTTCTGCTCTGGATATATAGTCATAGCCGTTGTAAAGAGTATATGAACCATAAAGAATAACCGCAAAAGAGGATAAGCTCACCATCATGTTTCTAAAGCTTGTTGCCCCAGAGATAGATGTGAGAAAACCAAGAGAAAACATTGCAGGAATCGTGCTAATACCGAATATTGCCATGACGAAAGCACCGTACAACGGACTTGCAGTGCTTGCCGCGGTGATAGCGAAAAAATAGACAAAGCCGCACGGCAAAAGACCGTTAAGCATTCCTAAAATAAAAAAACTAAAATTTGACTTGGAGTTTAATACTCTTTTAAATGCATCTTTATATGTTGATGAGGATGAAAATGAGTGTTCTATAAGAGTTAAAAATTTTATTTTGCCCATAAGGGACAAGCCTGCAAGAACCATTGCAATACCTGCAATAATAAGCATTACCCCATTTGCAGTATTGCTAAATGTAACAACACCGCCGAGTGCTCCAAAAATTGCACCCAAAATTGAGTATGTAAATACCCTGCCAAACGAATAGAGTAGATGTGCGACACCTTGAGAAACTTTAGAACTTTTCGGCTCAATCTTTATAGTGGAATATGCTAAAACTATCCCGCCGCACATCCCGATACAGTGACCGAACGAGCCTAAAAATGCAATAGTTATAATGCTTATAATATTTACGGTTTCCATCAGTTGCTTTGTTAATTTCCTAAAAGCTGTTTTCGTATAAGCGGGTTACGCAGAGTCTCCCCTCTTAATATTCTAAGCCGCATTGTATCAAAATTAACATACTCTTGGTTGTTTTTTTCATAAGCGCCGAAGCCGTAGCCCATCGGTGTTTTATCTACAAGAGAATAAAAAGCCTCTTCTGCCTCTATCCATTTTTTGGTATCTCTGCTCATAACCCATATTTTTGCACTATTTCTAAACTCTTTATCTTCAAGCCACTTAACCATACCGCCATGATCATGAAAAAACCAGCTCTTACCGCTCTTTGTAATAACCTGAGAAGCGTCTACAAGATCATCTATAACCATTCCGCAGTCGCTGTCTTGAAAAATACCTGCTTGCATCTCAATAGGTTTTTGTTCTATGTTTCCATCTTGCACAACAACCATTTTCTTAGATGATGCTAAAGATAAAAAAATCATTACAATAACTAAAACTGCCATTAATACTACAAATAGAGGAATAAATTTCTTTATCATTGTTCACAACCTTAAATAAAAGTAAATTTTACACTGTTTTTGTTACATTTGCGTTAGATTTGCCTTCTTTTTTTTCCTTTACCCAAATCATCATATACTAAAAACTGCTCCAAATCTTTTTTTAGCTTTTCGCTCAGAGTATCCCAAATCTTTTTTTTGCTCTCATATCTCGCATAATCTTCTTTTTGACTCTTTTTTATATCTCTGATAAGATAGTGATAGCGGACTATCTGTTTTGTATATTCACTTACAAAGAACCAATTTTTGATTATCTCATAGCTTCTCTCTTCATGGTCAGTGAAACTATATTCGCCGAATTCTATATCCTCATCATCTTTCTTAAAAGCACAAAACGGTTTTCCGATGTCATGTAAAAGTCCGGCTGCAAAAAAATTAAACTTTTTATCTTTTAAAATATAGTAGGTGACACGAAGCGTATGGATTAAGATGCCGTGTTCGTGCCACTTGTTTTGAACAAAAAAGAGAGATTCTAAAAATGGTCTTGAAAAAATAGGGTTGTCTGTTTTGTTCATATCTGCTCTTTTGCCATAGGATGACATACTTCAACCGTTTCTTTAAGGTCTTGTCTTTGGATATGCGTATATATTTGAGTCGTTAGAAGAGAAGCATGCCCTAAAAGTTCTTGAACAACTCTCAAATCAGCTCCTCCGCTTATCAGCGATGTTGCGTATGAGTGACGAAGTACATGTGGAGAAACCCCCATATATTTCTGTGTTATTTTATAAGCAGATATGCGACTAAGCTTCCCCCCTTTATAGTTACACCAAACATGTCCGTTATTTTTTTTCATCTCATTTAGATAGCTATCTACTGCCAAAATTGCAACTTTTGCTATTGGTACCATGCGCTCTTTTTCGCCTTTGGCATGTCTTATATGTAGCCATTCACCCTCAATGTCTTCTCTTCTTAGTGCCAAACATTCGCTGATTCTCGCTCCGCTTGCATATAAAAAAAGAATCAGTGCATAATCACGAAGACCGATAAGCGTACTTTTGTCTATTTGACTAAGAGCATTTTGTATCTCTTTATAGGGCAGAAACTTCGGGAGAAGTTTTGGAATTTTTGAAAACTTTAGTTTGGTTTTTTCTTGAGAGAACTGATTTTTATAGCAAAAATCAAAAAAGGCATTGACTGAAGATAGTTTTCGATTTAAGGTTCTTTTGTTTTTGTAAATACCAAGAACACCAAAAAGAGAAGTTGAATCCAACTCTATTAAAGGCTTCTTTAGAGCTTTTTCAAGGGCTTCCAAATCACTTTTATAAGCCTCTACGCTTTTTTTGCTAAGAGCTTTTATAACACTGATATACTCAATAAAAGCTTCTAGCTCGTTTGACACATTACTCTACCGAGATATATTCATCATCCACGAAGAAGATTTTACCATCGATAAAAACATAACCATCTTCTACATCTACCTCATATATGGTATATTTTGATAAATCTTTTGAAATTTCTATGATATAGCCCTCTTTTTCCAGAACATAAAGTTTATCACGGCTTACAATCATCCCCAAAAAGTGAGCAAACGGAAATTTAAGTTTTGCATTTTGTTGAAGTTCGGGTGTTAAAGAAATTATCTCACCCTGCTTTGTAGCTACAAATAGCTCTTTTGCATCAGCTGTCACGCTTCTTATATCATATGCCAAGCGAATCTCTTTTTGAGCTAAAGAGAGTATTTTATGACCTGTTGCTGCCACGATTTTATTATCCACAAAATCCAGATATATAATATTGTTGAAGTGCTCTTCACTGCTTACGATAACGGTTCTTAGTTTCTTTTTTGTTTTTGAGTTTATGATAACCACTTTTCCGTCAAGTGTTGCAAAAATAACCAAATCATCTTTAAAATTCGGTTTTACTATTTTTGAGTTAACAACTATCGGAGCATCACCCTGCTCTTTAATAAAAAGAGATTTATCTGCTATAGAGTAAATAGCCATCTCATTATTTGCAAATAGGACGGCTAAGAGATCTCCTTTAACACTAGCTGTTGCAACAGTTCTCTTTAGGTTAAATTTCTCAACTTTTTTGCTATCTGCTGAATGTTGCAGTGTCAGATTACCCTCTACGCTTGAACTCATAATCCACCCATCGCTAACTCCAAGCAATCTATGGTTATCTTCAATGCTAATGTCTAGAACTTTACCATGTAGTAATACTTTATGATCCTCTACAAGTGCAGCATCAGGTGAAATATTTTTTATAGTAAATTTGCTGCTGCCGGCATGCTCCCAATCATCTTTGACATGAGTAGGTTCAAACACCTCTTTGGAGCTACATGCAGAAAAGATAAGAGCCGTAACTGAGATAAGTGCAATAATTAAAAGTTTCAAAATATTACTTTAAACCATAATGCATAAGAGCTGAAACTATCTTGTTTAACGAAGAGTCTTTGGATACTTTTAACAGCTTTGATCTTGCTTCATCTACTTTATTCTCATTTAAAAGCATTACAGCGCTCTGAACAAGAGCAAGATCTCTAAATATAGCATCTTGTTTTGAGGCATAATCTTCAAGCGAAGCAGCATCTATTGCCGATTCATACTTTGCCAAATCACTTACTATCAACGCATTTGAGCTTTTTAAACCCTTAATCGCTTCAAGATCTTTTTTTGCTACCGCTTGAGAATAAACCCAAACATCATGCAAATTGGGGCTTACCTCTTTTAACTCTTTTAATGCCGTTACATTGTTTGCATCTGCTTGAAGTTTAGAAAGAGCAGCATTTGCAGCCGTTGTATTGCTCTTTTTATTCATATCATAGATTAAATTAGCACCGATAACTAAAGCAACAACAGCAGCTGAAGCTATCATCACTTTTTTATATTTTTTAAGAAACTTCTCAGTCATTACCGCTTTTTCAAAAAATTTCTCTTCGGAGTTTAACTCCTCTTTTACCATACTTATGTTGTCTTTTAAGTTCAAAAATATTTCCTCGTTTTATATATAATTATCAAAAAGTTCAAAATAATATCGCATAGTTTGTTAAAGTTTCATCAAATAGATAGAATTTTTTTGTTACAATCTTGTAAATTATTATAATAGGATGTTTCCATGCAAGTAGATGATGCATTATTAGCTAGATTAGAAAAACTATCATTTTTAAAAATTTCAGATGAAAAGCGTCAAGAGATTGTAGATCAGTTATCACAAATTGTTAATTTTGTAGATAATTTAGGCGAACTAAACACTGATGGTGTTGATGATAAATTTGCTATGAGTGATGAAGCCACATTTTTAAGAGAAGATATTCCATACTGCAACTCTGCCATAAATGATAGTATCATCAAAAATGCGCCTATGAGCAATGATCACTTTTTTGTTGTGCCTAAAATAATAGAATAAGATTATGAGCGAAGAAAAAAAACCAATCGATATTAAAAAACTGCTTAAAAGTGTTTTGCACTTCGACTCTTCAGATTTGCACCTTGTTCCGGGAAGTGAACCGCAGATTAGAATTGATAAAGCATTAAAACCTCTTAATCTTCCTGTTTTATCCGCTAAAGAGATAGAAGAGATGGCGTATGCACTTATTGAAGACAAGCAGAAGAAAATTTTTGAAGATAAAAATGAACTTGACTTCTCTTTTGAGCTGGAAAATGTAGGTCGTTTTCGTGCAAACTACTACCGCACAATAGGTGGCATCGCTTGTGCATTTCGTATGATTCCTATTGAAATTCCGCCACTTGACAAATTTAACAATAATCCTATTTTTAAAGAACTTGTTAAAAAAGAAAAAGGACTTATTCTAGTAACAGGACCGACCGGCAGCGGCAAATCAACCACACTTGCGTCAATGCTTCATGAAATAAATCTTACGGCAAACAAACATATCATAACAGTCGAAGATCCGGTTGAGTTTGTTCATACAAATATCAAATCACTCTTCTCCCAAAGAGAGGTAGGTTCTGATACAAGCTCATTTGCAACAGCACTCAAATTTGCACTCAGACAAGATCCTGATGTTATACTTATAGGAGAGATGAGAGATAAAGAGACTATTGCAGCAGCCCTTACTGCCGCTGAAACTGGTCACATTGTTTTTGGAACTCTTCATACAAACTCGGCACCATCAACCATAAATCGTATTATAGACGTTTTTGATGCAGGTGAGCAGGCACAAGTCAGGGCACAGCTTGCATCTTCACTTATCTCTGTTATTTCACAATCTCTTATGCCAAGAATCGGCGGAGGCATCGTTGCGACACAAGAAGTGCTTATAACAAATCCTGCAATTCAAAACCTTATAAGAGAAGACAAAGTACATCAAATTTATTCGCAAATGCAGTTAAATCAAAATGAAACCCATATGACGACGCAGACAGATCAGCTTTTAGCATTGCTACACAAAAAAACGATTTCCAAAGAGACTGCGATAGCAACCTCAAACAGACCTGAAGAGCTTATGAAAATATTAAGCAATCTATAAACTTTTTTTAAAATAATCACTATATACGATTTTTCGGAGCTTTTTTTTATATGAATATAATTTTACTCTCTTTGCTTTTTTTTATTTTTGCCATTTTTACAATGAAATATAAAGAGAAAAAAAGAAAAAGAATTTTTTTAGATGTAGGACTGTTTGTTCTCTTTGGCATACTTACGATAATCTATTTTGTAGCAAGTTACTTTACAGGTAACGGAATAAACGAAACGGTTTTAGCAGCTCTGAACTTAGGTTTGGGAGAGGCTGGATTTGAAGAGTATATTTTACTTATCCTTGCTTCTATTGCCTCATTTGTTATTCTGTTTGTTGCGGCTTTTTTTTACTATAGACATCTTGATACCGTAGTAGCTGCTAAGCCGCAAAAGATAAAAGCGTTTTTACATAACGGTTTTTTAATTTTGGCATTTTTGGCACATCCATCTACTATAGATCTTAAAAATCTCTATCAATCATTGACGCTAGAACAAGCTGATGATTTTTATGAATACTATAAGATTCCCACCACTTCAGATCTTAATTCAAGCAAAAAAAATATAATTTTTTTGTATGGCGAGAGCCTTGAGAGAACGTACTTTGATAATGAGCTTTTTGAAAATCTGACACCAAATTTAACTCAAATCATAAAAGAAAACGGGATTGAATTTACCAATATCGTCCAAACATCAGGCTCCAACTACACCATCGCAGGTATCACCTCCACGCAATGCGGGATCCCGCTTTTTACCACTTCAAGCGGCAACTCTATGGAGGGAGTGGATAAATTCTACCCAAAAGCTACATGTATAGGCGATGTTTTAAAAAAAGATGATTACTTTTTATCATTTATGCAAGGAAGCAGCACCAAATTTTCCGGTATTGACAAATTTTACAAAACACACAGTTTTGATAAAGTACAAGGAAGAGAGGAGTTACAAAAAAAACTTCAAAACAAAAGATATGTTAACGGCTGGGGTCTCTATGATGACTCACTTTTAGAGATGGTTTATAAAGAGTTTGAAACACTCTCCTCATCAAATAAACATTTTGCACTCTTTACTCATACTTTAGACACCCATCATCCAAAGGGTCATCTATCTAACTCATGCTCAAAAGATCTATATCTAGATGGATCTAACGAAATCTTAAATACCGTAAAATGTTCAGATATATTGATATCAAAATTTATTAAAAAAGTTCAAAATTCAAAATATGGCGCTAACACAATTATAGTTCTTACATCCGACCATTTGGCTATGAGAAATACCGCAATAGATCAAATAAATGAATCCAAAAATAGAAGAAACCTTTTTGTGGTTCTTGACCCAAATAACAAAGAGTACAAAGCGGTAGATAAGATGGGAACTCCATTTGATTTCTCGCCCACGGTATTATCGTTTCTTGATATAAAAACAGATTTGGGGCTTGGCAGAAATTTAAGAGAGAATGAGTCTGTCTATACTCTTTTTGGAAATTTTGACAAGAAACTAAACCAGTGGAGAAATTACATCCTTAGTTTTTGGCAATTTCCAAAAATGTCAGATACTTTGAGTATAGATTTTAAAAAAATGTTAGTAAATCTTGAATCAAGCAGTTATAAGCTTCCTGTTTTATTTAGAGTGCTTGATAACAATGTAGAGCCGTATTTTCAGTTTAACTATGCATGGAAACTCTACGAGCAGTTAGAAAATTTTAAACAAAATGATAAATTTTTATGGGTTGACAGATGTGATGTCATGAACTATATATTTAGTACAAACGAGTCAGGCAAACAGTGCATCGCAGAGGGCATTTTAGGTGTTAAATACAAAGTAAAGGGAGTTGATAAAATCAAAGACTACAAGATAGACAACTATGAAAATAACTTAAGTGTAAACAGTAGCCTTGAGAGAATAATCAGCAATATAGATATGCTTAAACGCAACGGAGTAGAGTATAAAGCCACATTAAAAGATGCTATTTTATTTAAAAAAGAGGGCTATCCAAGTTTTTTAAAAAATATAGAAGGCGTCTCTTACCCTGATAAACTGGGAAGATGGACAGATGCAGAGCTACATCCAAGTGCAATATTTACATTTAAAGAGCCTCTTGCATCAAAATTTAAATTAGAGATAGTTTGTAGAGCATATGGGGAAAACATAAATGAAAATAGGGTAAAAATTAAAGTCGGAAACAACATACATGAGTTTACACCGCAGTATAAAAGCCCCAGCAAATACACATTTGAATTCGACAACTTAGAATATGCAAATACAATTGAGATTGTACCCCCAAAACCATTTGAGAATAAAGAGGAATTAGAGGGCAGCGACACCAGAAAGTTTGGACTTTTTTTAGTAAGTTTAAAAATAATTGATATGGAGAATAGATAAAATTAATTACAGGTATACTCATAGGTATACCTTTTTTTACATAGAATTATATCTTCTACATATAAAAAATTATTCTTTATTGAAGAATTGAGCAACAGATTTATTCTGTTACTCGTAGGTTGCTATGGTCTTGTTCTAACCATTTTTGATTAACGCTAACAGAAGTGGTAAATTTTTCAATGATTCATACATATTACACCTCCTAAAACGTAAACTCATCTTGCAACTCATTTATTAAATCTCCATATGTATGCTCATAAACTTCTTCTCTCGCTAGCATCTATAAAATCACGAACTTTAAAGTTATTTTCTTTAGCCTCAAGTATAGACTTTAGCAAATCTTTTATATATTTTTCTAGCCCATGTTTTAGGAAGTTTGGAAGCATGTCATGAAAAGCAGACTCAACAGATAAGCAAGCTATGTTATGCCAATTCTCTTTTTTCATAGCTTTAAATATTGAGTCGTAGTATTTTTTAACTATGTCTTGATTTGTGTATTGTAGTTCGTACATTAATTTTTATGTTCTAAGACTTAGTGGCATTATAATATTCAGAATAAAATTAAAGGTTTTTGTCTTTACAGATAAAGATTTTGCTTTACTTAAAAAAATGTTCTTTCAAAAAACTTTCAGCCGAACAAACAATAGTATTTATATTTGCGTATTCATAACTTGCAATAGTTTTTATACGAAATGGATTATCATTAGAAATTAAAAAAGAGGCTATAGAAGCCCTAACTGCATGTTGCATATCATTTTGCGAAGCTCTAAATCTATCTTTATTCTTTTTAACTTTATCAAAGTCATCAGGATAATATCCAGCCCAATTCATAAGATTGTATGCGATAATTATTTTATTTTCAGTTGTATCTTTCATTGAAGATTTCCAGTTAGACTCACCATGCTCTTGATTAAATATATTCTCAATTTCTTTTACTAGTTCAGAACCAGTTATTTTGGAATTAATTAGTCTTTTTATAGATTTGTACTCTCTAAATGGTTTTGGACCTAAAGGCAAGTTATCTATTTCAGTTAGTGGGTTGAAGCTTTGCAAAGCTTCATCAAATAATTTTGGCAAATTTTTTTTCATTAAGTTTATTGCACTTTTCATAGGTTCTTCATATTCATTTTCATTAAGAGCATTAATTTGGTTAACAGATATTTTCATTATATTTTCTGTATTATCTATTATATTTTTACTTATTTCTTCAATACTTTGTTCAATTGGAAGTCCTGAAATTTTTCTAGAAAATTTATCCATTGTTGTTGCAAAGTTAGGATATGGTGTACTATAGAAAGATTTTAAGTTTTTCAGATACTCTATACATATTTTAATGGGTTTTTCATTTCTAAGTTTATTATTTAATGGGTCAATATATTTTGCATTTAATTCTTCCAAGACTTGAAGATGTTCAACCATATGTTCATCTTTTGGAATTTGTATTGTTTCAGCCAAAGTTACATCTGAGTAAACGACTTGAATATTTGGGTTCATCAAAACACGCTTTAATGTAATTAGGTATTCATTATTCATTTCTTCAAGCTTCTTATTCCTAAGGTCGCTTATAATGTTTTGATCTAAATAGATTAGAGTTTTTATGTTTGACTCCTTATCGTTAATATAGAAGAGATGAAGTTTATAAAAGTTAAGAAGCAATGCTTACTAAAATATAATAAATTCAATAATAATTGCAGATATTAAAAAAATTCATATCTAATTTAAATATTATTATAGTTAAATTTTTACTTAAGTTAAAATTATTTTAGCTACTCGGTAGCTAAATATATGTCTTTTAATGTCTTGTTTTGATAGATTATAATTTCAAAAGTAGCTATTTTAGGTTTCTTAAGTTTTGTTTAAGTTCTCAAGCATTCGGAGCTATACCTTATTATTTTACAGCATTTAAAAATCCGTACGTAACCCTTTTAGCCATCTTTGTGGTTTTATCTATATAGATTAGCAATATCTTTATGCCCTATGCTTACATCTGCTATGGGTACACCTGACTCAAGAGAAATAGTAGCCGTCATGTGTCTAATATCGTGAACATGTATTTGAGGCGAATCAAGAGATTTTAGCAGTAAAGTAAAATGTCGTCTTACTGTTGGAGTCGATAAACTAAATAGCAAATCGTTACCATCAGGTATTTTAGTTATTAGTTCATCATCTAGCGGGTATTTCCCCCCTATTTTACGACCACGAAGAAGAAATTCAAATATTCCTTGCATCTGCTCATCCTTTGAGCGGTCATTTTTATACATTAAACAAGGAGTTGCATAGCCATTTCACGAAGTTCTATGATTTGTTCTTTCTAAACCGTATCATCTTAAAACGTTCGCCTAAAAAATTGGGCATGATTAAGATTTTTATTTTTTCCAACTCTTGCTTATAAATTTTCTCATCCGCTCTCTCTTTTAGGATCTCTAAAAGTTCTAAGATTCCCATATCCACAAGGGCGACCATTTGCGTTTTTAGCTCTACAAATTCTACACCTGCTTCAAGAAATGCATCCTTTACATGTGCAAACGTTACATCGTAAGTTATGTCTGATTTTGCAAAGAGCTCATCTCTTTTGATGTTTTCATCGAAGAATGGCGTTACCTCATGTTTTGAGTAGACTCTTAGTGAAAAGTCTGGGCGTGCATGCATCTCTCCGTAGTCAAAACTCATAAACTCAAATTTTTTACATGACAATGCCATCTCTTGTGCAAATGCTTCATATCCAAGAGCTATTTCGCCTCTGTCTTTGTGATATTTTTTTGCTTTTTGCTCTACCCAGTCATCATCGACATCAAAAATAACTTCATGTCCATCAACTCTGGCGCTTTTACCTTTGTAGTAAAGTTCGCATGGAAATGCATCAAAAATTTCATTTGCTATAAAAAAAGCATTTTTGCACTTCAATTCGCTCAAAGATTTATAGTGTGCAAGTTTTACGACATCACCAAAACTCTCCTCAAAATATGATCTTTGAAACTCTTGCAGTGAGTCAAATCTCTCGATAACTACAAACTTTAAAGTGGTTATCAGCGTCGGTCTTAAAGTATGGATAAACTCTATCACATCAGCTAAAAAATAGCCGTGGTGCGCACCTATTTCACATATAGTCGCATTATTAGACAAAAAGCCCTCATCAACCAAAGAGATAATATGTTTTGCAATAGTGCCGCCAAAAAATTTGCTTGTACTGACAGAGGTGTAAAAATCACCTCCTTTTCCAATATTTTTATAGGTTGCATAGTAGCCATTTTCGCCATAAAGCCAATCACCCATGTAATCGCTAAATTTCATCTTTGTACATCTCATATAGGGTTAATAGTTCAAGCTGTTTATCAATCTCATAAATCTCGACATCGCCTTTTTGAATCTCAAGAGAGTTTTGCAGAAGCTCAACATCGTACTGGGTTTTATATCCTGCTCTAAAGAGATCTTGCGTATCTACTAAAAGCTTCTCATAAATATCTCTGTTTTCAACACTTAGCTGCTTTTTTTTCTCAAAATTATCTATATTTTGCATCACCTGCTCAAAGAGTGCGATTAACTCTCTTTTTCTATCTTCAACAACAAGTTTTGATTTTAAATAGTCGATTTTTGAAGACTCTACATCTTTAAAACTGTTTATATCAAGCGGCAAATTTGCTTTAAAACCAAAGCTGTAATACTCTTTTTCATTTGGACCGAACTGGTAAGAAGTATTGCTTTTATCCCAGCTGTATCCCGCTGTAGCATTAACCCTTGGGAGATACTTTGTAACACTCAGATCTTTCGCATATCCGTTTTTAATAATTTCACTTTCTGACATGCCGAGTATAATATTTTGCTCTAAAAACTGCTCTTGAGTAATGAGTTTTAACGTCGGTACAGAAGCATTTTCATGGTTCATATCACTAATAGCATGAAACTTTGAGATAACTCTTTCTTTGTTTGTTTCTATATCATAAAGAGCTTGAATCAAAATATTTCTCTCAACTATTGCACTATCCAAAAAGCCGGAATCAAGCTGACCGTTAAGATAGCCCTCTTTTTTCTGCGCTAGATTTATCTCAGAATTTTCTATTTGAAGTTTTTGCTTGCTTATCTTCAAATCCATCTGTTTTATCTGCATCAAAAGAGAAATTGCATCTTTTATCAACTTCCTTTTTACCACATCAATAGAGTAATTTGAGTAAATCTTAGAAGCTTCTGCAAATTTGATGCCGTAGTAAATTCCGCCGCTTTGAAAAATGGGCTGATCCATTTTGATTGCGGCGTTCTCTGAAGTTTGCTCATCACCGTATGGATTGCTTTTTGTATGGCTATAGTTTAAATTAAGAGGCGCTATCCATGAATCGCGAAGTTTTGAACTCTCGGCTTCATTTTTTTTAAAATCATAATCAAACTGCTCTTTTTTGTTTTTAGAGATATAGTCATCTAGTTTCTCATCACAAAAAAGGGCGCTGCTACAAAGAGCTAAGAGCGCGATTGAGAGCTTTAAAACCTTCATCTATCTCCTCTTTCGTAATCGTTAGAGCCGGTAGAAGTCTGAGCGTATCTCGCCCTGCTCTTAAAACTACCACACCCTCTTCTCTTGCATTTGAGATTATTTTTGCTAAAGTATCACTATCTTTAGCGCGCAATCCGCACATCATACCGATACCGACTTTTGAAGTAAAAACATCTCTATGCTCCATGTAGAATTTCTCAAGTTCACTATCAAAATAGTCTATGCTTTTTTGAAGTTCACCACTCTCGTACATCTCGTCTAAAATATCTACAACCTCACATGCAGCGGTTGTACTTAAAAAGTTTCCGCCAAATGTTGAACCGTGGTCTCCTGCACTAAAGACATCTTTTAGAGTTGTCATAACGACACCGATTGGAACTCCGCCGCCTAGCCCTTTTGCAAGAGTTACGACATCAGGTTCTATATCATAATAGTTTGAAGCTAAAAACTTTCCTGTTCTATAAACTCCGGTTTGCACCTCGTCGATAATAAGCAGGACATCTTTTGATTTTAAAAATTTTGCCAACTTTTGAACCGCTTCTCTATCTAGCGGCTGAACTCCGCCCTCACCTTGAACAAGTTCAATCATAACCGCACATGTATGATCATCTACCAAACTCTCAACATGGTTTATATCATCTGCATAAACAAACCCGTCTGGATAAGGTCCAAAATAGTTATGCATGTATGCCTGTCCCGTTGCTTTTACCGTTGTAATAGTTCTTCCGTGAAAAGAGTGCTGAAGTGTTATAACTTTATATCTTTTAAGTTCGCCCTCTTTTTCACCGAATTTTCTAGCAATCTTGATAGCTCCTTCATTTGCCTCTGCACCGCTGTTTCCGAAAAAACATTTCATATCATAGCCGCTCGCTTCAACAATTTTCTGAGCTGCTTTTGCCTGAGGAGCGATGCAATAGAGGTTTGATGTGTGTGTTATATTTGATAGCTGCTTACAAATCGCATCATTTACTCTTTTATTTGCATGACCGACACTGCAAACTGCAATTCCTGAAGCAAAATCAATATAATTTTTCCCATTTGCATCAACCAATCTCGCATTATTACCGCTTACAAACTCAACATCCGCTCTTGCATAAGTCGGTAAAACATATTTTTTATCTAGTTCTTTTATAGTGTTCATTTTCTTATTTCTACCTTATTTTCTTGAAATATTGCACTCTTTGCACTTAATGCATGCTTTGAAGTCGTTAAATTATTAACGCCTCTTGTGCCGCTGTATATTAAAACACAATCACGACGCAAATCATCATTATGCCTCACCTTAAGTTCAATGCTTCCGTTTATGGAAGTTACTTTTACAACTTCATCCTCAGCAAACCCCAAAGAGCTGTGCAGATAAACATGCTCTTCACGGTTAAATTGGGAATTCAGACTTTTTTGGCTTTTACATGTGATAAGGTACATTCCATTATCTTCATCTATTTTGGAGTTAAGTTCATCTAAAAAGAGAAATTCTCCATCATCAGTATCAAAACCGTTAATGTAGGGTATCTCTTCTCTATCTTCAACATACCAAGAGCCGTCCATTTTTTGCACTGCAAAGTTTTTAAAATGCTTGATATAAAACTCTTCACTCTCAAGCTCTATGCCAAACTCTCTGCACAAATAGGCACTCAAATCATACTCGCTGATTCCTGTTTTGCACTCTGCAACTTTAGGCATAAATGACATTTTATTGTGAGAGTAGGAAGTTCTGATATCATCCTTATACAAAAAACTTTTTGCAGGAATTACAAGATGAGCCGCCTCACTAGTCTCATTTTCATAAAGTCCAAAATATACAATATTTTTAACTCCATCTATAGACTCCCTTACCCTCAGAGAATCTGGCATCTGAGAGAGCGGATTTGAACCTTGAATAAAAACTGTTTTAAAGTTGCTAAATTCAGTATTAACTTTAGATACTTTTTCGCTTTTTTTATTAAACGGTGAAACTATATTTGCCCTTGAAGAGCCAAGATAGCTCACGCCACATCCCTCTTTCCCAAATAGTCCAAGCATAGCGGCAAAAGCGTCAATTGCTCTCATAACATCTGCGCCGTCGCTATACTTTTGTATGCCTACTCCGCAAACAATAGCGACTTTTTTATCTTTTACCAATCTAAGAACATCTCCAAGCTGACCGATAGAAACATCCATCTGATCTAAAACTGCTTTGATTCTTATATTTTGCGTTAATTCATAATAATCTTCATACTCACTTGCATGCTTTTGCAAAAATTCTTCGTCACATCCATTTTCAATATGTAAAAAACGACTAAGCAACATCGCCAAAAATAGATCCGTATGCGGTTTTAGCTGAATATGAATATCCGCCGCCTTAGCTATTTTTGTACTTATGGGATCTATAACGATTATGATTTTATCTTTTACAAGCGGCAAAAGATGGCTTGAAGTCGTATGAGGATTTCTTCCCCAAAATATGACAACCTCAGATTTTGCGATTTCTGTAATGGGCATATTTTTGTTACTGCCTCTGCCCTCTTCTATCCCGACCTCTCCTGCTCCGTCACATAAACTTCCCTCACAAAGCGTAGCTCCATAAGAAGCAAAAAAATGGTCTGTCACCTCTTGCATCAGAGCAAAATTTCCGCTTCCGCGATAGTGTAAAACCTCACTCTTGGAGCTTGAGAGAATTATCTCTTTTAATTTTAAAAGCGCTTCTTCAAGAGTTATCTCTTTGCCTTTGTATCTCGGTTTTTGGATAGTTACATGTTTTTCATAATGATTTAAATGAGGACATAAGAAGCCATGCGTATAGCCGCTTTTTAAACCTTTGAGCATCCCGTCTTCAAAAATCACCTCGCATGCATCATAACAATCGAGCGGACATGCCGTAATATTACTCATCCTTTAGCTCAACTTTTACTAGTTTTGAAAAGAGCTTTGGCGACTCTATTATGATTTGAGCCATGTATTTAGATATATTTTTGCTATCAGCAATATTTAAAAGTCTTGAGATCTTATATGGACTCTTTTCGCCATCTATATAAAGAGTGCTTTTTTTAGCGTTTAACACATCCTGCTCATCCAGATAGATTGTAAGAAGTGCCTTAGAATCATCTGCAACTTTTGCCAAAGGAGTTGCAACACCGACGACTTGTCCTGCTTTTACGAGTATCTCATAAAGAATAAAATTCTGCGCAGTTAAATTTTTATCAGATATGTTTCTCTCAAGCTGTGCTTCTCTTAATTTAAGATTTGAAATCTCTATTTTTAAATTTTGAATCTCTTTTCTTGTACTTAGATATAAATTTTCACTGGTAATGAGGTCATAAAATTCTCTGTCCTTTTCAACTGACGACTTAACTTTAAGCGGTTCTATTTTTTTATAGTTTTCTCTTTTTTTACTAAGAGACTCCTCTAAATTTACCAAAACAGCTTCATTCATCTCTATAATACTTTTAATATAAACCAATTTTTCTTTTACGGATTTAAGATCTTTTTGATCTATTTCAGAATCTATTTTGATGTATGGTTTATCGGCAAGTCTTTTACCTATCAAGTTTTCATCCGCATAAACAACTAAGCCTGAAATATTTGAAGAAATCTCTCTCAATTCAAACGGTTCAACTTTTGCATAATAAACTTTTGCATAAGATATAGTAATTATAAAAAAAATAGATATAAAAATTTTCACTAGACACCTTTGTCAAGATAATACATAAATAATTATGGGTATTTTATCATTTCATTACTAATATTCAAGCATAATTCATCATATTTTCGGTACTATTGAGTGATATTAAGTTAGTACAATGCAAAGGGTTAAAATGTCTGTTTTAGATAATGTCGATGCTTCAACAAATCTGGCGAAAAATAATGAGGTACAACTTTTAGTATTTAGAGTAAGTGACAAGATAGACTCTGCTTTTTACGCTATTAATGTTTTTAAAACGAGAGAAGTTGTCGAATCAAAAAATCACCGCATGACTCAAATACCTTCATCACATCCGATGCTTGAAGGCACTATAGTTCTTAGAGGAATGCAGATTCCGATACTGAATCTTCCTTTATGGCTTGGAACAATACTCACTCAAGATGAGATTCAAAGATCAAATATTCTTGTTTGCGACTTTAACGGAATTGTTATTGGACTTAGAATCATGTCCGCTTATAGAGTTATAAAGAAAAACTGGAATGAGATGCATGCACCAAACAGTTACAGAGTCGGCGAAGATAATGTTGTTATCAATGACACAAGACTAGAAGACGGCAGTTTATGTCTAGTACTTGATTATGAAAAGCTATTAGCAGATGTAATCCCTCAAGCCATGGTTGACGTATTTGAATCTCCTGCAAATTTAAAAGATTTAAAAATGCCGAACAAACTAAAAAACGGAACGGTATTAATAGCCGAAGATTCTAAAACAGCACAAAGACATCTCAAACAGATTTTTGATAATGCCAATATTTCTATAAAAATCTTTGATAACGGAAAAGAACTTGTAGATTATGTACATGCATTAGGAGAAAAAGCTTCAATCGTACCTGCAATCATTACAGATATAGAGATGCCGGAGATGTCGGGCTTTACGGTTGTTAAACTACTAAAAAACAACTCTACAACTAAAGACATACCTATAATAGTAAACAGTTCTATGACAGGATCAAACAATAAAAGAGAAGCTGAAGTTTTAGGTGCAGATGGTTTTGTAGATAAAACAAAGAGTCAAAATATTATTCCGCTTATTATAGAGATAATGAACAGCAAGAAATAATATTTCTTATTCCCCATAAAAGGGGAAATAGCATTGTAATTACTTAAAGATTGAGATCATTACACCTGCTGCGACGGCTGAACCGATAACGCCGGCAACATTAGGACCCATAGCATGCATTAAAAGCATGTTATAACGATCATATTCCATACCTACTTTATTTGATACGCGCGCCGCCATCGGAACCGCAGAAACACCGGCAGAACCGATAAGCGGATTTACTTTGCTTCCAGGAAACATATTCATAATCTTAGCCATAATAACACCTGCTGCAGTTCCTGCAGAGAATGCAAGTATACCGAGTGCCAAAATGGCAAGCGTTTCTGCAATCAAAAATTGTTCAGAAGCAAGTTTTGAACCGACTGCCAGACCTAAAAAGATTGTTACAATGTTAATCAAAGCATTTTGCATAGTGTCAGATAGTCTATCTACAACCCCGCTCTCTTTTAAGAAATTACCAAACATAAACGCGCCGATAAGAGGTGTTGCGTCCGGAAGAACTAAAATAGCAAGAACTAAAACAAGAATAGGGAAAACCAACTTCTCGATGCGAGATACATGGCGCATAGTACTCATTTTTATTCTTCTCTCAGCATCCGTCGTAAGTGCTCTCATAATAGGAGGCTGAATGATTGGAACCATTGCCATATACGAATAAGATGCAACCGCTATCGCACCAAGAAGCTCAGGGGCTAACTGTGTGGCGATAAAAATAGATGTCGGTCCATCAGCTCCACCGATAATGGAGATTGCAGAAGCCTGTTTTAGAGTAAAATCAAATAACGGCGTATACTCAGCAAGAGCAACGGCACCTACTAGCGTTCCAAAGATACCAAACTGTGCTGCACCGCCAAGAAGAGCCGTTTTTGGGTTTGATAAAAGCGGGCCAAAATCAGTCATGGCACCTACACCCATAAATATTAAGATAGGAAAGAGCTGATTTGCTAATCCCATGCTGTATATAATGCCCAAAAATCCATCAGGACCAGCCATATTTGCAACAGGAATATTTGCTAAAAGTCCGCCAAATCCGATTGGAAGAAGCAACAACGGCTCAAAACCTTTTGCTATTGCAAGATAGAAGAGTAAAAATGTTATAAGAATCATAATTACTCTGCCCCATGATTTATGAAAATCACTCATCTTATTGCCATGTGAATCAAGTTCATCAGGGTTAGGATTTACAAGAGCACTAATACCGGTTGATTTTAAAAAATCACCCATTAATTCCATCATTGGCTTTGGCTGATATGTCTCAACATTTGCCGCTGCTCTATCAGCAGCGGCATTTCCTGCTTGAGCATCAGAAGCACATACACTGCTAAAACCAAGCAGCATGAGCAATGTAACTATTTTTATAATAAATGCTTTCATGCTCTTATCCTAGAACTGCTACGACTTGACCTTCAACTACTTTATCATTTGTAGCAACATTGATAGATTTAATAACTCCGCCTTTTGGTGCTACGATATCTATCTCCATTTTCATAGATTCTAAAATCAAGATAACATCACCCTCATTTACGCTTTGACCCGGATTTGCAACTATTTTCCATACGCTCCCAGGAAGAAGAGCTTTAATATCAAACTGATTTGCCGATGTCATTATATTTGACACAGGGGCTTTTGGTACAGAAACTTCCGTACTCTCTCCGTTTACTGCAATAACTTGAATATCTGCATTACCTTCTGCAACTTGAACACTAAACTTTTGACCGTCTACTACTACCGTATAATTTCCGCTTCCCATATTTAAACTCCCTTGTGATTTGTTTTCTTCTTCTTTTTTCATATTGGATATCTTACGAACATTTAACTCACCCTCGCCTTTTAGAAAAGCGATTCCTTTGTCATGGCAAGCCGCAGCTATAAAGATATTTTCTTCAGTTATCTCAATATTTTCTGCTTTTAACCTGTCTATCCATGTAGCCAAAGATTTACTCTCATCAGCATTTGCCAAATCGATAGCTTTCTCAGTTGTAGGCGCTAAACCTAACTTTTCAGAAGCTATTCTTACTACTTCAGGATCCGGTGCAACTGGAGTTTTACCGAAATATCCAAGAACCATTCTTCCATAACCAGGAGCGATTGCGTTCCAAGGACCTTGCATAACATTGTTAAGTGCTTGCTGGAAATAGAATTGTGAAACAGGTGTTACAGATGTTCCGTATCCGCCTTTTTCTACAACTTCAGTCATAGCTGCGATAACTTCCGGAAATCTATCCATAATACCGTTATCGCGCATCATTTGTGTATTTGCCGTAAGCGCACCGCCCGGCATTGGAGAGAATGGAATGATAGGAGAAACCATTGTTGCTTCAGGCGGCATAAAATAATCAGCCAAACAGTGTTGCAACTCTTTTTCATATGTGAGGATTTTATCTATCTCAAGTCCGCCAAGGTCATAATTCATTCCTTTTGTAGCATGAAGCATAGTTAAAATATCAGGTTGACTAGTTCCACCGCTTACAGGAGCAGCAGCCATATCAATACCATCAACGCCAGCTTCAAGAGCCGCCATATAAGCAGCAACCGAGACACCGGCCGTTTCATGAGTATGAAGTCTTAGGTGTGTTCCCTCAGGGATTAAACGTCTTGCCATCTGAATAGTTTCAAAAACTTTTTGAGGGTTTGATGTTCCGGAAGCATCTTTAAAACAAATACTGTTATACGGAATTCCACTGTCTAATATTTCACGAAGTGTTTTTTCATAAAATTCTACAGTATGAGCACCAAAACATCCAGGAGGAAGATCCATCATAGTAACTACAACTTCATGTTTAAGTCCGTGATGAACAATTCTCTCTGCAGAGTATTTTAGATTTTCAACATCATTTAGTGCGTCAAAATTTCTAATCGTAGTTGTTCCATGTTTTTTGAACATTTTTGCATGTAAATCTATAAGCTCTTTAGAACCCGTGTCTAACATAACTGTATTGACACCGCGAGCTAAGGTTTGAAGATTTGCGTCAGGTCCAACAATAGCACGAAATTTATCCATCATTTCAAAAGCATCTTCTCTTAGGTAGAAGTAAAGAGACTGAAATCTTGCACCGCCTGCAAATTCAAAGTGAGTAATCCCGGCTCTTTTTGCCGCTTCAACTGCAGGAAAGAAGTCGTTCATCAATACACGACCGCCAAAGACCGACTGAAAACCGTCTCTAAAGGTTGTATCCATTATGTCTATAAATTTTTTAGCCATTATTTTTGCCCTTCTCTATGATATTTAATTGCAGCTGTTATCGCGGCAACTACTTTTTTCTGATTATTTTCATTTTGAGTATTTCTTAATGCAGCATTTACATCCGGCTGAATTTCAGGGAAAAATTTATGAACAATTTTTGACATTACGTCCATAAAAAAAATCATAATTCCAAGAAATGCAAACACGGTTCCCATACCAAGCATCATAAACTTTATGCTCTCCACTACAAGGTTTGTTTCCATCCGTACACCTTTCTAACATGTTTCGCGAAACTTTACTACATTAATGTTTAAAAAGAGTTTTTGCCTCTTTTTGTAACACTTAAGAATTCCCAAGTTGTTACTTTTTGATTATATAATTCACAAAAAAAGAATCATAGGACTAATATGAGAAATGAAAATGTAGTAAAATTTGGACAAATCAATACAATAGAAGGCTACTCATATCTTGCTCTTGTTTTTATTGCGATGCCTTTGAAATATCTATTTGACGTACCTTTGGCGGTAAAAATAGTCGGAATGATTCACGGAATACTCTTTATAATATTTTGCTACTACCTCTTAATAGCATGGAGAGAGAGCAAATGGGCGTTTAAAGAAAATATCATATTTTTTATAGCTTCTCTTGTGCCATTTGGAACTTTTTTTACCAAAGCAAAAATTAAAACTTATGAATTAAAAAGTTTTAATTAGTTAAAATATTTTTTTTAATTATCATAGGAGAGTGTTTATGATTGCCGGAATGAATGAACAAGATTTTATGGCATATATTATATTTGGATTAGTACTTAATTTTGCTTTTTCTATATTTTTTGGGCTATACCTTAGTAAAAATATAGGGATGCAAGAGATGATTCAATCTAAAGGAGACAAAGAGCAGTCTCTGCTTGTGAGCCTAAGTCTCTTTATCCCTTTCGCAAAAATGCTAATAACTCTCTACAGAGTTGCAATTTTGCAGATATTTTTTCTAAATAGAGGTTATACACATAAAGAGTTTTGGATATATATGACTACAAACCAGTTAAATAAAGTGGACTAAAGGGAAGATGGAAAACTTTAAAATGAGTATTATACTTGCCATCTTGGGCAGTATTATTTTTTCGCTTGTCTTTATTTTACTAGCTTTTGTCGTGCCGACAGCAAATGAAGATGCAACACCTCAAAAAAAGTATCCTCAAGCGATTTCAAAATAGAACGCAGCGCAGGTTTATAGAGATTTTTTAATCTCAATCAACTTTAGCGTCTCATATGCACAAAGCGGATTTAACCTTACTGCACCGATTTCTAGTGCTTTTACGCACAATCTTAAATAATCTAGATTACTCTCGTACATAATTGCCTCTAGGAGTTTTTGAGCATCTTTAATACGAAGATTTCGGGCAACACCTAAATTTTTATGTGCCAAATTTCTTATATCCGTATAATCCAAATCTCTTCCCTCTAGATTATCTCTTTTTAATTCGTGAATATGTTTGTAAAAAATTATTTTAGATTTTAAAATCTGAACAACATAATCTTTCACAAGCTCACTAATTGTCTCTTCATCTAGATAGAGTTCGTAAACTGCCTCATTGATTTGATAACGATAATTCGAAATATCTAAATGCTCAAAATTTTTTTGAATAAAAAAAGTGCCCTCATCAAGCAATTTATCTATATTACGGCGAAGTTCAGCATTTTTCTGCTCTCTTTTTTCTCTATAATCAATCATAAAGCTATGATACCACAGCTTTGTTTTTCTCTTATAATTTAGAGTTATAAACTAGCATTTAAAAGGTTATGAGTGCTACTAGAATACACTCACAACCATGAAAGTTATTAGATAGCTTTTGTAATGATTCTATTTAGTCTTAGGATAAAGCCGGCAGTATCTTCTATCTCTTTGCCATCAAACAATTTTGCCTGATCTAAAAGCACATGTGCTGCATCGCTGATTAGATTTTGATCAACAGAATCTTTTAGTTTTATAATAAGCTCATGCTTTGGATTTATCTGCAAGATATATGCCGGAGCAGGAGCATCGCTATGTTGTCCCATCTGTCTCATTATCTGAGCCATCATAAAAGATGGATCTTCTTTGTCCTCTTTTAGTTTTACAGGAGAGTCAACCAAATCAAAAGTAACTTCAACAGATTTTACATTCTCTCCTAAAATATCTTTAAGCTCTTTCGTTAAGCCTTCAAATGCTTTTGTGCTCTCTTCGTGAGCTTTTTTATCATCTTCATTCTCTTCAAACTTAGCATCTGCTACAGAAATAAGCTTATACTCTTTATACTCAGTTACCATTGGGAATATGATAGTATCAACCTCTTCATTAAGCACTAAAACATCAATACCGCGAGATTTAAAACGCTCTAAAGACGGCGAGTTTTTAAGCATGGAGAGAGATGCTTTACCGGTTATGTAGTAAATCTCTTTTTTAGCTTCATCTACATTTTTAACGAAATCCTCTATCATCACTTTTTCATCTGAATTAAGAGTGTTAAACTTCATAAGCTCCATGATTTTTTCACGATTGCCGTAGTCGCTGTAGAGTCCCTCTTTTAATACATTTCCAAACTGAGCAAAGAATGTATTGTACTTCTCTTTCTCATTTTTTGCCATTTTTGCGAGTTCTGAGAGTACCTTTTTAACTGAAGCATTTTTGATTTTTGCCATAACCGCATTTGATTGTAAAATCTCGCGAGAAACATTAAGCGGAAGATCTTTAGAATCAATAACACCGCGTAAAAATCTCATATATGTCGGCATTAAATCTTTTTCATCATCTGTAATAAATACGCGGTTAATATAGAGTTTTATACCCGTTTGATAATCTACTCTGTAGAGATCCATCGGTGCTTTTGATGGAATATAAAATAGTGTCGTATACTCTATAGCACCTTCTGCTTTGTTGTGCATCCATGCAAGCGGCTCTTCAGAAGAGTGAGCGATTGAACTGTAAAAGTCTTTATACTCTTCATCTTTTATCTCATTTTTTGCAATTGTCCAAAGTGCATTAGCACGATTAATCTGCACATTTTCAATCTCATTTCTTGATGGCTCTATCTCTTTGCCATCATCATCTTTTTTTGCAGGAATATAGTTCTCTTTATCCATAAAAATCGGAAAAGGTATATGATTAGAGTATTTTTTTATAATATTTTCAACTCTGTAACTCTCTAAAAATTCACTCTCATCATCATTTAAGTGCATAACGATTTGAGTTCCATGTCCTTCCATTAAAGCTTCTTCTAGTTCAAACTCTCCGTCACCTTTGCTTGTCCACAGATAAGCTTTCTCTTGGGCTGCTTTTTTCGTTGTTACTTCAACTTTGTGCGCAACCATAAAACATGAGTAAAAACCTACACCGAACTGACCAATAAGATTTGAATCTTTTTTCTGATCTCCTGTTAGATTTTCTAAAAACGCTTTTGTCCCTGATTTTGCAATGGTACCGAGGTTATTCATGAGGTCTTCCTCATTCATACCGATACCGCTGTCTCTGATAGTAAGCGTTTTCGCCTCTTTACTTGCAACTATGTCAATGCGTGGCGAAAAGGTTACGCCTTTATAAGCATCATCTGTTAAAACCAGCATATTTAGCTTATCAAGTGCATCCGATGCGTTTGAAACCAACTCACGGATAAATATCTCTTTATTTGAGTAGAGCGAGTGTATCATTAGATTTAATATTTGATTTGCTTCTGTTTGAAACTGATGTTTTGCCATCGTTTGAATCCTTTAATTTAAAATTTCAAGGCAATGGTAGCAAAAAAAAGTTAATGAGTGCAAATCATATCAACTTGTATTAGTCTAATCAACTCAACTATATTTAGTCCAAGTTGAATTAATATTTTTTTGCTACAATCATACAATTATATTTTCAAGGAGAACGGTATGTCAGATAATTACATAGAGATGATTGAGCCGACCCCAAAGCTTTATTCAAAAAAGTGCAAAACTGTCTCTTTTTTATTGAAACTGTTTTTACAATACACTACCATTCTATCAAGCTTGGCTGCATGGTATATGTTTGACTACTTTATAGCATTGCTTACTCTGGTTCTCTCTTTTATTATAATGGGCATCATCCGTTCAAATCTAAGAAACAGCGTTATACCCATAACTCAAAGAGAGTATCACTATAATGACCAAGGCATAGCCGACTGGTACACGGCAAAAGAGTTATGCAACGAATCAAATCAGAGCTTAACAGAAACTCCATAAGCCATAATATGACTCTCATGCCCTAAATCCCTCTTTATCGCATCGGCGAAAACTTCCATTTTCTCAGTTTCACCGTGGATTAGGCAAAGATGTTTTATCCCCTCAATAGGTCGCATCCAGCCAATCAGTTCACTCTGATCTGCATGTGCCGAAAAACCGTTAATGGTATAAATTTTTGCTTTTACTGCTATATCTTCTCCATAAATTTTAATCATCTTCTCGCCATCAACTATGCTTCGTCCTAATGTTCCCGGTACTTGATACCCAACAAAAACGATTGCATTTTTTTTATTCCAAAGTCTATGCTTTAAGTGATGCATAATACGTCCGCCGTTGCACATGCCGCTTCCGGCTATAATTATGCACTTCTCTTTTACTCTGTTTATAGACATGGATTGTTCTCTCGTTGTACTAGGTTCCAGCCATGCAAACGAGAATGGATCTTTACCGCTTCCTGTTGAGTATTCAAGCTCATCACTCAAATGTATTGGGTAGCGGTTATATAATTTTGTCGCTTTAATAGCAAGCGGACTATCAAGAAAAATACGGCATTTCGGCAACTCTCCATTATCATGCATTCCATGAAGCAGCCATAATATCTCCTGAGTTCTCTCTAGTGCAAAAGATGGAATAAGAACACTGCCGTTATGCTTAAGCGTTGAAGCAACCACCTCTTTAAACTCCGCTATACTCTCCTCCAGCGGCTTGTGCTTGCGATCTCCATAGGTTGACTCTATAAATAGAGAGTCTGCCTCACCGATATTGTCCGGACCATCAATAATTAAGCGTTCAGGAGAACCTAAATCTCCGGAGAAGACGATTCGCTTATGTTGATTCTCTTCTTGATAGTCAATCATAACGAAAGCACTTCCCATAATATGACCGGCATTCCCAAAAGAGACTCTTACATGCTGTTTTAGCTTATGTTCCTCAAAATATTCAAGTGTGCACCATGTTTTTGCAAAAACCTCTTTTACATCTTCTTTAGTATAGAGAGGTTCGAGTATACTCTTCTCTTCACCGCGTCTACGAGCCTTTCTTCTTATTGTTTTATACTCTTCTTGAAGTATTGAAGCACTGTCAAGAAGCATTATTTTTGCAATATCCAACGTAGCATTTGTAGCTATTATCGTGCCGTTAAATCCATCTTTTACAAGTTTTGGCACTCTGCCGATGTGATCTAGATGCGCATGTGTCAAGATAAGATAGTTGACTTTTGAAGGGTCAAAGTCAAAAGGTCCATAGTTTCTATCTTCTCCTCCGTTGCCTTGGAACATACCGCAATCTATCAATATTTTTATGGAGCCTATTTTTAGTAAATGACATGAGCCTGTTACAGTTTGTGCTGCTCCGTATGATGTTACCGTTACCATTATTAAGTCCTTTATTTTAAAACTGCTAGATTATATTCAAATTTAACTCTTATGAAACTTATACTATAATGCAACATAATCAACAAGGGAAAACAGAATAATACATGGCACTAATAGACCTATTAAATATATCAAAACATTATGAAGCGCAAAAAATTTTAACAGATATAAATTTTCATGTAGACGAAGGTGAGAGAATCGTTATCATCGGGAAAAACGGAAGCGGAAAATCTACTCTGATGAAAATTGTAAACGGTACGCTCGACCAAGACGCCGGAGAAAGAATCACAAAGCAAAATCTAGAGATAAAAATGCTAGATCAAAAACCTAATTTTAAAGAGGGACAAAGCGTCAGAGAAGCAGTTGAAGCAGGTTTGGACGAACTAAACTCTGCAAAAAAAAGATATGACGAACTCTCACTTCTTTTATCTGAAGACTTTGAGAATAAGCTTCTTATCGATGAACATGAGAGGCTCTCTAGATACATAGAACACCATAATGCTTGGAATTTAGATGACAAAATAGAGAGAATTATCCAACATTTTGATCTCGTACAGTATGAAGACAAGCCAGTAGCACTCTTAAGCGGAGGAGAGCAGAGAAGAGTCGCTCTAGCCTCTTTGCTTCTTCAAAAACCGGATGTTTTGCTACTTGATGAGCCTACCAACCACCTTGATGTATATATGGTTGAATTTTTGGAAGAGCTGCTTTTAAAAGAGAAGTTCACTCTGGTTTTTATATCCCACGACAGATACTTTATTGACAGAGTGGCTACAAAAAGCGTTGAAGTCGAGGATTGCTCCATTAGAGAGTACAGCGGCGGTTATAGCAACTACCTCTCTCAAAAAGAGGAGTATATGCGAACTCTTGAGAAACAGCATGAAACTCTGCTCACCATTTTAAAACGTGAAAACGAGTGGTTTTCAAGAGGCGTAAAAGCTAGACTAAAAAGAAACGAAGGTCGCAAAGAACGGCTTATGTCTCTTAGAGAAGATGCCAAAACAAACCCTTCAAAAATCAGAAAAATGACTCTTGAACTGGAACGTGAAGCAAAGCATTTTAACCGTGATAAAAGTGTAAACAGACAAAAAATGCTTTTTGAAGTTGAAAATCTAGGTTTAACGCTCGGAGACAAGGAACTTCTAAAAAATTTCACTACCAGAATTCTTCAAAAAGATGTAATTGCCATCGTCGGACCAAACGGAAGCGGCAAATCAACACTTCTAAAAGCTCTTTTAGGTCGCATTGAACCTACAAGCGGAAGCATAAAACGCGGTGAGTTTAAAATCGGCTACTTTGATCAGCACCGAGAAATGCTTGATGATGAAAGAAACCTGATAGAAACATTTTGCCCGCATGGCGGCGACCGTGTAAGCGTCAGAGGTCGTGATATGCATGTTTTTGGATACTTAAAAAACTTTCTTTTTCCGCGAGAGTTTTTAGATAAGAAGATAGGCATACTCAGCGGCGGAGAAAAAAACCGTATTGCACTTGCTCTGCTCTTTACAAAAGATGTTGATATTCTTATACTCGATGAACCTACAAATGATTTGGATATTCCGACTATCAATATTTTAGAAGAGCAGCTAACCAACTTCAGCGGAGCAGTAATTATAGTAAGCCACGACAGATATTTTGTTGATAAGATTGCGAAAAAACTCTTTATATTTAAAGAAAACAAAGAGATAGAAGAGAGCCATCAACTCTACTCCGAATATCTTGAACTTGAAAAAGAGTTGCAAGAACTCAACGACATGGAAAAAGAGAGTCAAAAAGTAGAGTTAAAAGTAAGAGAGAGCAAGCCAAAAGATGTAAAACTTACTTTTAAAGAGAAAATCGCGCTAGAAAAACTGCCGCTTGAGATAGAAGAACTTGAAGCCAAAATTGAAGAGAAAAATATATGCTTGGCAAACCCTACATGTTATGAGAAGATAGGCATTACAAAATTGGCAAAAGAGTTGGAAGAACTTGAGACGTTGTATGAAGAAAAAGTTGAAGAGCTATTAACTATTCAACTAAAAGAGGAAGAGATAAACAGCTAACATACTCCACTGCACAACAGAGGATTTTGTTCAAGTTTGAGACAAAATTTAGTTAAATTGAGGAGTTTACTGTAGTAAATGACGAAATTTCACTCAATTTTAACGAAAAAATTGAGCAAAAGCATCGTTGTGAAGCTATTTTTGAGCCTCTTTTAGAGTATCTGCGATTAAGAACGCCAACTCTAGTGCTTGATCCGCATTTAAGCGAGGGTCACAATGCGTGTGGTAGCGAGAGCTTAAATCCTCTTCTCTTACGATAAATGAACCACCGATACACTCGGTTACATTTTTACCCGTCATCTCTAAGTGAACTCCGCCTGCAAACGTACCCTCAGCTTTATGAACCTGAAAAAACTGCTTCATTTCTGTAAGAATAGCATCAACCGGACGAGTTTTAAAATTATTTGATGACTTGATTGTGTTTCCATGCATAGGATCACAGCTCCAAAGAACTTTTTTGCCCTCACGCTCAATCGCACGGATGAGCTTCGGCATACCCTCAGCAACTTTGTCCGCACCCATTCTTACGATGATATTTAAGCGACCTGCTTCATTTTGTGGATTTAAAATATCGCAAAGTCTTATCAAATCATCCGGATCCATAGAAGGACCTGCTTTAAGACCGATAGGGTTCTTAATCCCTCTCATGTACTCGACATGCGCACCGTCTAACTGACGAGTTCTATCTCCAATCCATAACATGTGTGCAGAGGTGTCATACCAGTCACCGGTTATAGAATCTCTTCTTGTAAACGCCTCTTCGTACGGAAGAAGAAGTGCCTCATGTGAAGTATAAAAATCAGTCTCTTTTAGTGTTCTATGCGTTTTTGATGTAATTCCGCATGCTTCCATAAACTTTAAAGATTTGCCAATCTCTTCAGCTAAATCTTCATACTTTTTACTTATTTCACTCTGATGCGTAAAGTCCAAATTCCACTTATGAACCTCATGCAAATCAGCCAAACCGCCAGATGCAAATGCACGAAGCAAGTTTAACGTCGCAGCAGATTGGTTGTAAGCTTTTATCATTCTTTGAGGATCGGGTATGCGTGATTCCTGTGTAAAATCAACACCGTTTATAATGTCACCACGGTAAGCATCAAGCGTTACACCATCAATAGTCTCAGTATCACTTGAGCGAGGCTTTGCAAACTGACCGCCCAGACGACCCACTTTTACAACAGGAACTCCACCTGCATAAGTCATAACTACTGCCATTTGAAGAACGGCTTTAAAGGTGTCACGAATATTATGAGCATGAAACTCGCTGAAACTCTCGGCACAATCTCCGCCTTGAAGTAAAAACGCCTTACCTTCGACAACATTAGCCAATTGACTCTTAAGCGAACGTGCTTCACCTGCAAAAACAAGCGGCGGATAATTTTTCAACTCAGCTAAAACTTTATCTAATTCATCTTTATTTTGATAAGTCGGCTGTTGCACAATCGCCTTTTGTCTCCAACTTGTCGGTTCCCAATTACTCATAATAAAACCCTCTTTTTGAAATATAATTTCCATCTATTTTTTTGTTATTCTACATAAAGATAGCTAAAATAGCACTGATTGGCAAGTTTAACCTAAATTAAAGCAATTAGCCTAAAAACGCCTTATTTTCTAAAAAATATAAAGTTTTATTTTAATATTTAGACTCTATTTTTTCTTCATCCTTAATAATTTGCACTTTTTTCTCATGAAGAGTATCTTCTTTTAAGGTATTTAAAAATTCTATAATATTTTTTTGATAGGCAATCGTGTCTTCATCATGTGAAAGAGTAACTAACTCATGTAATGAATCTAAATCTATTTTTTTAGCATATCTTGGCACTCTCTTTAACTCTCGTTGAATATTTAAGACAAGAGTGTCTATGCTAAACTCGTTATTCTCTTTTACTTTGTTAACAAGCTCTTTTGTAGAGAGCATCAACAAGTTTGCTCTCTCTTCATCGCCTTTGTAAATTTCCATACCGAACTTTTTAACAACTATATAATTCTCAACATTTACATCTTCATTTGCAGAAATAACAAGCGCAAATACTCTGGCGCGAAACTCCAGTGAACTGTGGTGATGGACGAACAACTCACGAAATGCACTAAAAAAATGGTGTTTAATTCTAAAACTTAGTCGCATTTAAATTCCTCATACAGTAGAATGCGATATTATATAAAAAATAAACTGAATATCCTTTAACTGGGGGATTTTCAACCTTTAATTTTTGTAGTGCTCCTAAAGGTTTCTCTTTTTATAGAAGCAAAACAATACCTAATCTTATATGGATTTATATAACGAAAAAGCTATTCTTTATGCTTGAAAATGTATAATGCACAATATTTTTTACGGATTGCCAATTATGGAAAAAAACGATTTAAAAGCACTTATTGAAGAAATTTATGAAAACCTGCTGGAGCGCATTGATGCAGAAGAAAATGCGACAAAATCTCAGGTAGTCAACTATTTAAAAGATGCAATAGATGTTGTTTTAAATATTGATGATAAAGATATTGACTCCATAGAACATGCAAAAGCGGCCTTTAACAACTCATACAAAGAGCTTGTAAAACAAAGTTTGATCTCCTACAAAAACACCAATGATAAATTTGGAGAGCTGTCACAACTTAATGAGCAAGCACTTCAAAAATGCAACGATAAGCATATTGATCTAAAAGCTCTTACAACTAAGTTTGGTGAGATTCAGTCGCATATGACAGACGAAGTAAAAAAAGCAAATCAAATAATTTCAGAACTATCAGAAAAAATTAAAACATTAGAAGAGACTACAAATCTAGATCCGCTTACAAAAGTCTTCAATAGAAGAGCTTTGATATCATATTTAGACGGCGTATGTGCAAATAAAACCACTCCTTTAATGCATGCAATTATGCTTGACATAGACAATTTTAAAACTATCAACGATACATACGGACACATCGCAGGCGATAAAATTTTAATCTTTATTTCAAATATACTTAGAAAAACAATTAAAGAAGGTGATAAAATCTTTAGATTCGGCGGAGAAGAGTTTACAGTCATACTAAATCGCAATGATGATGAAGAGAGCGAAGCTATTGCAAATAGAATTTTAAAACTTATTAGCTCTAACAGACTAGTCTATATGGGTGAAAATATTTTGGTTACCGCAAGTATAGGAATGACAAAGCTAATTCAAAATGACACGCCTGACACGCTTATATCAAGAGCAGACAAGGCACTATATGCTTCTAAACATAACGGCAAAAACATGGTATCTAAGGTAATGAGATAATGGGATTTAGCTACTTTGATATTGTTGTATCTCTTATCGTTCTTTTTTTAGGACTCAAAGGGATTATAAACGGATTTTTTAAAGAGTTGTTTGGCTTATTAGGAATTGTCGGCGGTATTTTTATAGCCTCTCGAGTAGGTGAGAGCGTAGGTCAACTTGTAAGTGGAACTATTTTTAAACTTCAAAGCAGCGCTGCCGTTAGCTTCACAGGTTTTTTAATTACGCTTATCCTCTTTTGGCTCTTTATGGTCGGAGTCGGCATAATATTTAAAAAATTAAGCTCAATTAGCGGACTGAGTGTTTTTGATAGAATTTTAGGCTTTATCTTTAGTGCTAGTAAATTTTTTCTTATTGCTGCCGTCATTGCATATGCAGCTTCAAATATGAAAGCTATGAAAACAAATATCGACTCGGTTATGAAAAACAGTGTTCTATTTCCGGTATTGGTTGAGACGGGAAGTGTAATTATGAAACTTGATCCTCTAGAGATCTCTGAAGACCTTAATAAGAGTATAAGTAAAAGTACAGAAATGATGCAAGGTAGCGCAACAGAAGCTTTGCAAAGTTCAACACTAAAAATTTTAGACGATACAAAGAAAAAGTTAGAAGATAGCATTGAACAAAATTTATCAAGTAGGGAGAATAAATAATGTCTGAAATTACGACCAATTTTAATGATAAAACAGTTGAATACAAACAATTACTTCATAATTTTAAAGAGTTGCTTAAAAAAAACAGTCTAAAGTTTACGATTCAAAGAGAAGTAATATTGGAAACTCTCTATAACTCTGACGAGCACCTAACACCGGAATCTCTTCATAATCTTATACAAGAGAAGTTTCCTGATTTAAAAACCGGAATAGCAACCGTATATAGAACGCTCTCTCTTTTGGAAGAATCCGACATGGTTACATCGCTCTCTTTCGGTGCACAGGGAAAAAAATATGAACTCGGTGCCAAACATCACCATGATCATTTCATCTGCACACAATGCGGAAGCATAACTGAGTTTGTAGATGAGCAGATAGAAGAGAGACAGCATAAAATTGCAAATGAACTAGGCTTCAAAATGCAAGATCACTCTATGCAGATTTATGGGATTTGTAAGAATTGCCAAAAAAAATAAAGGAAACAGTATTGGTTTTTGATAATAAATTTATACAACAAAGAATTGAAAAAGCGGAGCTTTTAAGACGTGAGGGTATTAATCCTTACGCTAACGACTCTAAAAGAAATACGACAATTGAAAAATTTTTAAATGTGAACTCGGACATTATAAACAGAGAGAACAAGAGAGATGAAAATCGCCACTATACACTGAGCGGTCGCATAAAACTCTTTAGAGTTATGGGTAAGGCTAGTTTTATTCAGATTGAGGATGAGAGCGGACTCCTTCAGGTCTATGTCGCAAGAGACAATCTTAGAGAGAATTTTTATAATGAGACTTTCAAGAAAAATATAGAAACCGGTGATATAGTAGAAGTAAGCGGCTACCCTTTTGTAACCGGTCAAGGCGAGCTTTCACTTCATGCGGACGAACTAAGACTCTTAACAAAAGCCATATCTCCGCTGCCTGAGAAATTTCACGGCATAACAGATAAAGAGACAAGATACAGAAAAAGATACTTAGATCTTATCATGAATGCTGATGTTCGCAAAACATTCAAAATCCGCTCAAAAGTCATCTCTCTGACTCGCCGCTTCTTTGAAGACAAAGGCTTTTTAGAGGTTGAAACTCCTATGATGCATCCTATTGCAGGCGGTGCAAACGCTAAACCGTTTGTCACACATCATAATGCACTCGGCATCGACAGATATTTGAGAATTGCACCTGAACTTTATCTAAAAAGACTTATCGTCGGCGGTTTTGAAGCTGTTTTTGAGATAAACCGCAACTTTAGAAATGAAGGTATGGATGCTACGCACAACCCTGAATTCACTTCTATTGAGTTCTACTGGGCATATAAAACATACAAAGATTTGATTGAGATTACAAAAGAGTATTTCAGATATCTGTTTGATCACTTAAATCTGCCTACCAATCTTCCTTATGGCGATTTAGAGGTTGATTTTAGCAAATTTAGCGAAATACCACTTATAGAGTCTCTTTACACTATCGGCGGAGTTCCGCAAGAGATAGTAAATGACAAAAAGAAGATAGTAGAGTTTTTAAAAAGCCGTAATATTCAAGTTAAAAATGGACTAAATTTAGGTCAACTTCAAGGCGAACTTTTCGATGAATTTGTTGAAGAAAAACTAATAAATCCTACTTTTATCACTGAGTATCCGGTTGAGATCTCTCCTCTTGCAAGAAGAAGCGATACAAATCCTGATATAACAGAGAGATTTGAACTATTTATCGCAGGAAGAGAGATTGCAAACGCATTTAGTGAGTTAAATGACCCTGTTGATCAATATGAGAGATTTAAAACTCAAGTCGAATCCAAAGAGAGCGGTGACGATGAAGCACATGAGATGGACTTGGATTTCGTAGAGGCACTCAGTTACGGAATGGCTCCGACTGCTGGTCAAGGCATAGGAATAGACAGATTGGTAATGCTACTTACAAACGAACACTCGATCAGAGACGTTCTGCTATTCCCTGCCATGAAGCCGTTGCATAATGAAGCAAAAATTGAAGAAACTGAGTAGAATAAATCATAAAGATAAGCGTTGCTAAAGAAATTACCTCTTTGGCATTTTAATTTAAATAGAAAAGGATATAGAAATGGGTTTTTTACAAGATTACGATAAAGAAATTTTCGATTTATGCGAAAAAGAGTTAGAGCGTCAAACTGACCACTTAGAGATGATTGCATCTGAAAACTTTACGCTTCCTGCAGTTATGGAAGCTATGGGTTCTGTATTTACTAACAAATATGCTGAGGGATATCCTGGCAAGCGTTACTACGGCGGATGTGAATATGCAGACGGTGTTGAGCAGTTGGCAATTGACAGAGCATGTAAGCTTTTTGGATGTAACTTTGCAAATGTTCAGCCTCACTCGGGAAGTCAAGCAAATGCTGCTGTTTATGCAGGTCTTTTAAAAGCCGGAGATAAACTATTAGGTATGGATCTGAGCCACGGCGGTCACTTAACTCACGGTTCTAAACCTAGCTTTTCAGGTCAAAACTACTCAAGTTTCACATATGGCGTTGAGCTTGACGGTCGTATGAATTATGACAAGATTATGGAGATTGCTAAAGCAGTTCAGCCAAAGATTATTGTTTGTGGCGCTTCTGCTTATGCAAGAGAGATTGACTTTAAAAAATTCCGTGAAATTGCTGATGCTGTCGGAGCTATTATGTTCGCCGACATCGCCCATGTTGCTGGTTTAGTATGTGCAGGCGAACACCCTAGTCCATTTCCTCATGCGCATGTTGTAACTACAACTACTCATAAAACTCTTGCCGGTCCAAGAGGCGGTATGATTATGACAAACGATGAAGAGATAGCTAAAAAGATGAACTCTGCAATCTTCCCTGCTCTTCAAGGTGGACCGCTTGTACATGTAATAGCTGCAAAAGCAGTCGGATTTAAATACAACCTCTCTCCTGAGTGGAAAGATTATGCAAAGCAGGTAAAAGCTAATGCTAAAATTCTTGGAGAAGTTTTAGTTAAAAGAGGTTACGACCTTGTAAGCGGCGGAACTGACAACCATTTAGTTTTATTATCGTTTATCAATCGTGAATTCTCTGGAAAAGATGCTGATATTGCACTTGGAAATGCCGGTATTACAGTAAATAAGAATACAGTTCCCGGTGAGACAAGAAGTCCTTTTGTAACTTCAGGTATTCGTATCGGTTCACCTGCACTAACTTCAAGAGGAATGAAAGAGAAAGAGTTTGAATTTATCGCAAACAAAATCGCTGATGTTCTTGATGATATCAACAATACTGAGCTTCAAGCAAATATCAAAAAAGAGTTAAAAGCATTAGCTCAAAATTTTGTAATATACAATCAATCTACATATTAAGAGGACAGCTATATGACGGCAATGGATTTAAAACTTATAAAAATGCTCACCGACCACTACTGGATAAAAAGAGAAGAAGTCGTTGATAAGATACTCTTTAAAGGTCGTACATTTTACAATAAGTTCGAGAAAGTAAACTCCACATTGTCGCAAGCTGTTATAAATCAACATTTAAAGGGTGAGATAACGGTTGCTCACTCTCTAATAAATAAACTTGGAAAAGTTGAGAATATAGTAATTGACTACAACGGTAGAGATCCTGAGCGTTTTTACCACAAAACACAACTTCTTCTTCGCGAAGAGGGATATATAAATTTTACCGCTTTTACAACAAAGACAGATGGTCACCTACATGTATACATTCACAAAGGGCATACTACGCTCCAAGAAGCTATACAACTGGGAAAAATGATAAGCATGAAACTAGCTGCAAAACAGCCTAAACAGTGGAGAATGTTTCCAAATGACGAGATGCCTGAGGAGTATAATATTTTGACTCTTCCTTATGAAGTTTACTCAAAAGAGAGAGGTGCGTCTTGGTCAAAACACATGTAATATTTTCTTGAGAAGACATGTATGATTTTAAAAAAATGCTCAGCGTAAATAAGTTTTGGGTATTATTATAAACTAAGAACGAAGAAGGAGAAGTTTTATGGAAGAAAAAAATGAACTAAACGATATTATCTTAAACAAAAATAGCTCGTCTGCGGGAAATAAAAAAATTATTTTGGCTGCTGCTACACTGGGTATTATTTTAATAATCGTCGTAATGCTTATGAATTCACTAACATCTAGTAAAACTGACAATTTACCGCAAGCGGCACTTCCTCCAGAACCGCAAAAAGAGATTATAGCTGGTGCAAATGAACCTCTTTTTGAAGAAGTAAATGTTGTTCGAGAAGCTCCGCAAGAAAATGGATCTCTAGATAGAATCGCACAAAAACTAAAAGAAGAGAGCATTAAAGAGAGTACTCAAGTAGCTCCTGCACCGCAAATAGAAAGCACTAAAACAGCTGCAGCAGAACCTAAAAAGGCAGAAACCGCTAAAGCGGTTGCAGCGAGAGAAGTACCTAGAGAGTCCCCAAGAACAGCTCCTGTTTCTCCTGCAGTTTCAGCTTCAAGCCCAACTGCCGGTGGTCACTATATTCAAGTAGGCTCTTTTGAAAAACATCAGCCTGATGATAAGTTTTTAAATTCAATTTTAAAATTAGGCTACAAATATAAATTTCATGAAGTTAAAACAAATGCCAGAACAGTAAGTAAAGTTTTAGTAGGACCTTTTCCTTCCCAAGAAGAAGCAAGAAAAGCATTAGTAAAAGTAAGAAGCTCTGTTGAACCGGGCGCTTTTTTAACTAAAATATAACCAATTTACGCTCCTCTTGCGGGAGCAACTCTTTTTTACAAGGTACTCACTTGATTTACTCGAAACAATTTATACAAGATCAACTAGCTCCTGTTGCAGTTTATGCAAAACTAAAAACACTCTTCAAAGATGAGATTTCATATCTTTTTGAGAGTGCCGGAGGAAGTGAAGGAAACTACAGTTTTATCTGTATAGGTGCGAGAGAGAGAATTCAGTATATAGATAATCAAACGCTATATACCGATGCAGATGGCATTGTGCATGTAAAAGATGAATCACCGTTTATTTTTTTAAAAAATTACTATAAAGATATAGATACGTCAATTTACAAAAAAGCTACAAGTGAGCTAAAAGTTGGCTATGTTGACGGTTTTATCGGCTATATCGGTTACGATATGGTAAAAGTTTTCGAGCCAAAGCTACATGCGACTATGGACAATTTAGTAGATGAACTCAACACTCCTGATTTAGATCTGATACTTCCTAAAATGATTTTGGTCTACTCTCATAAAAACTATCAGCTTACGCTCATAAGCACTCTTAAAGAGATGAGTGAGAAGTTTGAAATGGTAGAAGATGCTCTTAAAACATCTTATGAGTATGTCCACATGAAGAGAAATGTAGGGATTGACAAAGGAACTTTTGCATTTTCAAAAGAGCAATTTTTCAAAATGGTTGATGATTCAAAAGAGATGATAAGAAGCGGCGACGTTTTTCAAATCCTTATGACAAACCGCTTTACGAGAAATATACATGTAGATCCTTTTAGCTTCTACAGAATACTCCGAAGCAAAAACCCATCACCATATATGTTTTTGATGGAGTATGAAGATTTTAACATAGTCGGCAGCTCTCCTGAGGTTATGGTTAGACTAACTGGCGGCGAACTTCTGCTTCGTCCGATTGCAGGTACTAGAAAAAGAGGTGCTACAAAAGCAAGAGACAAAGAGCTTGAAGATGAGTTACTCGCTGACCCAAAAGAACTCTCAGAACACCTTATGCTAATAGACCTTGGCAGGAACGATGTAAGCCGCGTAGCAAAAACTGGAAGTGTAAAAGTTGAAAATATGATGCATATAGAACGATTTTCACATGTAATGCATATTGTTTCGGATGTAACTGCGACTATTGCAGACGATAAAGATATGTTTGACCTGTTTATGGCAACTTTTACTGCCGGAACGATGACGGGTGCTCCAAAGATAAGAGCGATGGAGCTTATTGCCGAGTATGAAGGACTAAAGCGCGGTTTTTACAGCGGAAGCATCGGCTACTTCGGATTTGACGGAAATATGGACAGTGCGATTACCATCCGAACCGCTTTGGTAAAAGAAGATAAAGTTGTCCTTCAAGCTGGAGCTGGCGTAGTAGCTGATAGTCAAAATGAACTGGAGTACCTCGAAGTTAAAAACAAACTCGGCGCGCTTGTTGCTTCACTCGAAGATTTAGACTAAATGAAGCTCTTTGCCATCTTTGGCGACCCTGTTGCGCACTCTCGCTCTCCTCTTATGCACAACTCCGTATTTAAACATCTAAAATATAATGCCTGCTACACAAGAGTTCATCTAACGGATGGTTCAAAACTAAAAGAGACTTTTTTTGCTCTTGGATTAAGCGGCGCAAATGTTACCGTACCTCACAAAGAAGCGGCTTATGCGGCTTGTGATGAAGTAAGAGGCTTTGCTAAAAAAGTCGGAGTCGTAAACACTCTTATAAATGAGAACGGCAAACTTATCGGCTACAACACAGATGCGGACGGCTTTATGTTTGCTATAAAAGAGTTCGGTGAGATAAAAAATATTCTCATCCTAGGTGCAGGCGGAACTGCAAAAGCTCTGGCTTCAAGATTTATGCAAGAGGGCATAAATACAAGCGTTTTAAACAGAAGCCCAGAGAGACTAGCCTACTTTAAAGAGCTTGGATGTGACTGCTTTACATGGAGTGATTTTAAAATTGCTTCATATGATTTGGTAGTAAATACGACAAGTGCCGGACTTAAAGATGAGGAGTTACCTGCTCCTTTGGCGTTGATAGAAGAGATTTTGGACAACACCTCTTTTGTGGCAGATGCTATCTACGGAAAAGTGACACCGTTTTTAAAGATGGCAAAAGGGAAAAATATCATCTGCAAAGACGGCGCGGATATGCTTTTAGGACAAGGTGTTTTGGCAAATGAACTTTTTGTCAACCATGAACTAAAAACAAGCGACATAAAGCTTTACATGTCAAAGAGTTTTGAGCTTTAGTGCGGCAACTGCTTGTCCGTAGGCAATCGCACTGTCATTGCTTACAAACATCTCAGGTAAAATAACATCAGGAATTTTCCTCACAATCAACCTTAAAAGCACTCTGTTTTGAAATACTCCGCCGCCCAAAACCAAAGGCAAATCATACTTTTTGTGCATTAGATAAATAATCTCTACTATCGTATTGAAAAATTTTGAAACCGCTACATGTATATCTTTTTCGTCTAAAATTTGTTTTACTATTTGACTAAAATCTATCTCACCATCTTCTATGCTAAACTTATAGCACTCTAAAATATTCTCATCATGCAAACTCTCCAAAAGCAGTCCGCTTTCACCCTCGTAACTGCAAATTTGGATAACACCCAAGATAGATGCCACCGCATCAAACAGTCGTCCGCATGAGCTTGAGAGCGGCGAATTAAGCCCATTTTTGTATGCGGTGTAAAGTGTATTAATCTCAGAAGATGAAAAAGAGTTAATTGTAGGATTATTAAGTTTAAAAACTTCATCGCCGTATATCTCAAACAATAAGCTAAGAGCAACTCGTCTAGGCTCTTTTATTGCCCTCTCTCCGCCAAGAAGTTTAAAGTATTTAAAATGTCCTACTCTCTCATAGCCCTCCAAGTCGCAGACAAAAAACTCTCCGCCCCAAAGATTACCATCATCGCCATACCCTGTTCCGTCAAAACTGACACCAAGCACTTTTGAACTAATACTATTTACGCCCATAGTAGCTAAAATATGCGCGTAATGGTGCTGAACTTGCAGAAATTCTATCTCTTTATTTTGTGCCTTTAGCTCTTTTGCATATTTTGTTGATTCATAGTTTGGATGTTTATCGCAGACAACTACATCAGGAGTAAAATCATAAATCCTCTTAAGCGTCTCTATGTGCGATTTGTAATGTTCTATACTCGATAAACTTCCCAAATCCCCGATGTATGGCGATAAAACAACGCTATCTTCAACGGTTATAGCAACCGTACTTTTCTGGTTTGCTCCAAGAGCTAAAATCTTTTTCTCCGTTTTATAAGGAAGTTTTAGATAAAGAGGCGCATATCCTCTTGAGGCTCTTAACATAAATATCTTTTCATTCTCTACAAACAAAACCGAATCGTCACAGCTATTTACTATCTCCCTGTTATGCTCCAAGCAAAAATTCCAAACACAAGAGAGCCTCATAATTTCATCAAAATTTTTACATAACGGTTCATCTGAAATATTCGCACTCGTTGCGACTATGGGTCTGTTTAATCTTTCTAAAATCAGATGATGAAGCGGAGTGTAAGCCAAAAAAAGCCCGATTTGACTTATATTTGGAGCTACATGTAGACTTATAAAGTCGCTATCTCTTTTTTGAAGCAAAACTATTGGTCGTCTGTTTGAGTTTAGCAGCTCTTGCTCTTTTGCACTCATTATGGCGATGCTTTTTGCCGTCTCCGCATCTTTTGCCATCACTCCAAAGGGTTTTGAAGGTCGTTTTTTTCTCTCTCTTAGAAGTTTTACCGCACTACCGTTTGAGGCATCACAAACGATATGATAACCCCCTATTCCTTTTATGGCTACAATTTTGCCGCTGCTTATAGCTTCTACTACATCGTCTATGATATTTTTGGACTCTATTTTTTTACCATTGTTATCAAAGAAAGAGAGTGTAGGTCCGCACTTATGGCATCCTATAGTCTCTGCGTGGTATCTTCTGTCTTTTGGATTTTCATACTCACTCCGGCACTCTTGACACATGACAAACTCATCCATGGATGTGTTTTTTCTATCATAAGGAAGATTTTTTATGATACTAAATCTCGGGCCGCAATTTGTACATGTGATAAACGGATACTCAAATCTTCGGTTGGTTTTATCAAACAGTTCACTCTCGCACTCACTGCACATTGCAATATCTGATGGAATCTTGCTTGAGAGCAGTTTTGTACTTTTGCTCATTTGAATGCTAAAGCCCTCAAAGGGTTTTGATTTTTTAGTTCGGGTTATTTTTATGGAGTCTATCTCACTTAGTGGCGGTCTGTTTTCTCTCATATTTCGTATGAACTCATCCACTTTTTCTTGCGTCGCATCAAGAAGTATCAGCACGCCGTAACCATTGTTTGAAACTTCTCCGTTTAACCCCATTGAAATGGCAAGGTTATAGATAAAAGGGCGAAATCCCACTCCTTGCACCACGCCTCTTATCTCTATGCAAAACATAACTATTCCAACTCCAAACTCATAAGATACATCTCTTCACCATCAAGAACATTGATGTCAAAACTGCCGCATTTTGGGCAGATAAACTCATTTTTCTCAAGTTCTGATTCAGCCAAACATTTATTGCAAAATACTTTTACTTTTTGGATATTTATATCTAAAAGAGCTTCATGACAAACACTGTTTTGCTTAAATGCCTCAAACGCTTCATTTAAGAGATGAGGCTCTACTCCACTTAAAACCCCGATTTTTATTACAACTTTTGTTACTTTTTTTGCATTGTTTTGCCTTACATGTACATCGCAACTATCTAACAAAGATTGAACAATACTGTACTCATGCATCAGCAGATCCTCGGGAGCAGTTCGCCTGTTGGAACATCTAAAAATCTTTGTGTACCCCACGCAGAATTTATAATGACTTTTTTAAGGTGTTTGTCTGTAACTCTGCCGATGATGGAAGCATTTTTGTTGTATGACTTAAGGATTTCCACCGTCTTTTCTGCTTCTTCTTTTTTAACTGCAAGTAAAAAAGTTCCCTCATTAGCAAGAGAGAGAGCATCAAAACCCAAAATCTCACAAAGCCCCATTACCTCATCACTTACAGCGATTTTTTCCTCATCTATCTCTATGCAAATATTTGACTGCTTAGACCACTCGTTTAGAGCTGCACTGACACCGCCTCTGGTTGCATCTCTCATGGCGGTTATCTTTATACCCTCATCTATAAGACTTTTTACGATTGGGTAAAGAGAGGCACAGTCGCTCACAAGAGAACTGCTTAGCTCAATCCCCTCACGAGATGCGAAAATAGTCGCTCCATGACACCCGATATCGCGGCTAAGAAGCACCACATCATCACATGAGATGTTGTTTGAACTAATCCCTTCTTGAAGCACTTCGCCGATTCCCGTCGTGTTTATAAAAATCTTATCCACACTTCCTCTTGGGACAACTTTCGTATCGCCGCTCACAACAATCGCACCGTTTACCTCAAGCTCTTTTTTCATACTGCGAACGATTTTCTCTAGCTCTCTCGTCTCAAACCCCTCTTCGATGATGACGCTACATGTCAAATATTTCGGCTTCGCACCCATCATCGCAAGGTCGTTACATGTACCGCAAACTGCAAGTTTTCCGATATCTGCTCCGGCAAAAAAAAGCGGAGTTACCGTAAAACTATCGGTTGAAAACGCCAATCTCCCACCCTCAATAATAGCCGCATCTTCGCTTTTGTCGAGGATGTCGTTTTTAAACGCTTTGTAAAAAACATCCCTTATCAGCTCGTTATTCTCAGCTCCACCGTTTCCATGTGCTAGACTTATTGTTTTAGTCATCTGTTTTTTCCATCGCACTTAAACTATGTTTTAACTCATTTTCTATCATTTGGATAGTCGGCAAACTTGATTCAAACTCTTTTGGTAAAACCTCTGTCAATTCATACTCCGATATGCCAATAGGCTGCGACATATTTCTCAGTGAATACTCGGCAACTATTTCATTTTTTTCTTGACAAAGAATAAGCCCAATCGTCGGTTTATCTTCTTTATGAGCCAAAATCCCATCTATAGCAGAACAATAAAAATTAACCTGCCCCGAATATTCAGGCTTAAATTTACCTTTTTTAAGTTCAACGACTACATAACATCGAAGTTTCAGATGGTAAAAAAGTAAGTCAATATAAAAATCATCATCACCTACTTCAAGCTTATATTGTCTGCCGACAAAGGCAAAACCGCTTCCGAGTTCTATGAGAAATTTTTCCATATGTTTGATTAGATTTGACTCAAGTTCTCTTTCTAAAAAAGGCTCTGCAATAGTTAAAAAATCAAATAAATAAGGGTCTTTAAATGATTGTTGCACCAAATCACTATCTTGTGGGGCTAAAATATTTTTAAAGTTTGATACGAGCTTTCCTTCTCTTTTGTGCAGTTGGCTTTGTATCATTAAAGCCAGTACATCCCTACTCCAACCATGTTCAAGAGTTTTTTGCATATACCAATATCTTAAATCTATGTCTTTGATTTTCTCTATTAAAATTACATTATGCGACCAAGGAATTTGTGCCACTATCGGTGGCATAATTTCATCCTCCATTTGTGCCACCGCTTGTGGCACTTTTTCAAAAGGCTGTGCATATTCCTTATAAAAGCGCAACATTCTTTTAATATTTCTAGTAGAAAACCCGCCAAGCTCCGGAAATGCACTCTTGATATCATGACTAAGATTATCAATAACCTTTGCACCCCAACCAAGCTCTTTTTGTTTTTGGTTTATGTTCTTTCCAATGCGAAAATAAAGAAGTATCATCTCTTTATTTACACTATTTATAGCCCTTATCTGCGATGATTTTATCTGCTGTTTTATCTCTGCTAAAAAAGAGTTGTAATCATTTTGTGTTTGCATGTCATTCATCTCTATTTTCCCGTATCTTTCTTAATTTTACTCATATCAGATTTAACTCTTCGCTTATGTCTTTGATTAGTTTGCTTAGGGGGCGTTTGTGTAGGTCTTCATCGCTCACATATCCACATGTAACAAGCCTAAGCAAATCTTCACGGTTTTTAAATAGCGTTCCTTCGTATTTTTGCATAAGTTCATCTATGTAACTTTCGTTATAGATTTCTGCTTTTTGAATGAGTTCTAGGACTATGTCTTTATGCTCGTTGTAAAGCTCTTTTAATCTAAATGTCTCAATAGTATTTTTAGTTTTCATATCATTTTTATCAAGCGGATTTAAATCTAAACTGATTCGTTCTTTTGAAAAAATAGAGTGATTTTTATTTTCATCGTTAGCAACATTGAAAAAATGGGTGAATCTTGCTTTTTTATTGAAGTCGTCTTCGTATGGATGTAAATGTTGGATTGCAAAAAAGTTTTTAGTGTGTTTAAATTTACTGTTACAGATACTACAAGAAGGAATTAAATTATAAAAACTAACTGATAAAAAAGGGTAGCGATCTTTATCGTAAAAATGGTCAAGTGAAGCTAATATTCTGGCTTTTTCTTCTTTAGTGTCGTTAAACCTAAAAATGTACTCTCTATTGCAAAACGGGCAGACATCTAAGTTCAAATCTTTAATTAACTCAACTCCCCATTTATCTCTAAAAACTGTGTATAAATCTTTCAACTGTTTTATAGTTGTTGAATATGTATCAGGTGATATTTTTATGAGTTCTCTTATTTCATCAGGTTTTGATGTAATAATTTGTTCCAAATCTTTATCGAATAAGCTAAGTAGGTCGCAATTAATATCCTCAAGTTTATATTTGGTATCTGACTGATTAATATAAGAGTGTAATTTCTCAGAATATTTCTTAGCTAACTTGTTTATGTCATGATGTTTTATTTGAGTCATTGATTTTTTCTTATCATTTCGATTCTATGTTTGATTAACTCAAGCTCTTCTTCTAGCTTATCGATTTTATCTACTTTTGATAATCGCTTACTGTTTAGCATTCTTTGAAGTTGATTTTTTAAGATAGGTTCGCCGATAATAGAGATAATATTTTCACAATAATCTATCTCTTTTTTTGATAAACTTTTTTTATTCAGATATTTGATTGCATCATTTATCTTCTCTTTCGCAAACTCCCCCATAAGCCCATCTTTCATAAAAAAACCGTGAGAAAGGAGAGTGTGGATATTCGCTCCGAAAGTTTGCTTTATATCTGGATTATCCTGTTTGCCATCTTTTAAAAAAATTACATTTTCTTTTGGTAAGTCTGATAGGACATATGGAGAATGAGTTGCTACAATAATATGAATATTGTTGTTATAAGTTTTGATAAAAGAAATTAAACCAAATATTAACTCTTTTTGCCATTGCGGATGTAAAGAATTTTCAATTTCATCTAAAAGAATAAATATATTTTTCGATAATTTATTTTTTGTTCTTAAACTTACAATTTCTCTAACAGAATATAGAAGTTCTAAAAATATTTTTTCTCCTGAACTAAGGTTATAATAGTAACCTTTATGTGGAGCCCAAAAATCTATTTTTAGAAACCTTGGAAGATTTTGTAACAGTTCTACCTTTTCATCATTTTTTAACTTATTTATCAAAATCCATTCTGTATAAGAAGTCTCATCTTTATTTTTTTGTAATAAATCAAGTAATGCATCAATATTTTTGAATAGATTAAATGATTTTTGCAACTCTTTTAATTGCATCGTTTTCTCATTAATTTCTATATTAGAATCTATAAGTTCTTTTAATTGAGATTTAATTTGTTCATGATATGACTGTTTAATTATTTGTTTATGGAATCGTGAAATTTCATCTTTTACTTTGTTTATGTCATCTGCTAAAACAACATCACAATTAAATTTGGCAAGGTTATTATTATTTAAACTAGCACCTCCATATCCATTAAAAAGTGAATGAAAGTAGAAAATATTTTGCAATAAAAGAGACTCTTTTTTAGTCAGAGTATTTTTAATATTTGTATAGTTAGGAAGTATTTTATTTTCTCTTTTTTCATCAATTATTTTTATAGCTTCCACTACTCTTTTTTCATCTACTTTAAGGTCTACAGTTCTTGGAACAAAAAACTCACTTGTATTCATTTTCTTATAAAAATCATCATGAACTAAATGTATAATTTTTTTTAGAGTTTTTTCCTCTTCTATTTTTATATCTAATCTATTATTATTTTTATTAGGCTCTGTAAATATTGAACCTTCCTCGTTATAAATAGCGTGTTTGTTATCTAGGATAGGAAGGTCAGTATCATTTTTATAATGGTAAAGAAATGAAGCATTTAAGAAGTTCTTAACACTATCATTATTATCACTGATTTTTAAAACATTACTAATTTTTGATTTTTGATTGACTTTTATATTTGATATAATTTCTTTTTTATCATTATCATAAAAGCAAAAGAAACTATTGATATTATTTTTAGCTTGATTTAAAATTTCTACTAAAATACTACTCTTCCCGCTCCCATTTTCCCCAACAATAGCAGTAACATTAATATTGTCAGGAAAGATACTTACATGCTCTTTTGGTTTAATCTCAAGTTTACAATTATCTTTTAACTTTTTTTTGCCATCTGCATCTTTTTCATACTCAGGAAAAAACTCACACTCAAATCTCGGCGAAAAGTTAAACCCTTGATTTTTTATATTTTTATACTTATCTACCCAAAGATATACTAACTCCACAGCTTACGCCCTTTCTTTCAATAACAAAATATATTGTTCTAGCCAACTTTATAAATAGTCTTATCTATGATATATGATTTTGCATTATTTTTTTAACTGACTCTTTTATCACAGGCAGTCTTTGCGCAATAACATCTTCGATTATATACAAGTCCACGCCTTCATAATCATGAGCTATAAAATTTCTCAGTTCATAGCTCCCTTTTATATCTTGCTTGTCAAAAAATGCCAATACCTCAAGTTCACCGTTGTGAAGAAGCTTATCAAACTGTTCGGCTATCGATGTCAAATGCATTAGTATGGAAGCTCTTGAGTTTTGCTCATCTTCAAGAGCGTTTGAAACAGAGCCTTTTTCACTTACTATTGCATTTATAAAATCTATTTTTTTGGCTATGAGATTTACTCTTTCTATGGCTTTTTGACTAAACATATATAAGTTCCTTTTGGATTGTCTCTTTAAATGGGCTTTGGCTGTCAAGGTCAAATACATCACTATTGCGGTGAAATTTTTTTCTTATTTTATCTTTGATTTTTGCGATGGTTTCAAAATAGGCGTAAGAGGAGTTGTAAGATAGGTAGTCGCTACTTTTTGCGATGGCTACATCTATATCGCTATATACACCGTGCGTATCTTTGGCGAAACTTCCAAAAAGTGCAAATGTCGTAATGCCATCTTTTGAAAACTCGGCTTTTAGCTCTTTTAAATAGTGCAATATGTCATCTTTCGTAGCTCTCATTCTCTTCCTTTTGAACATTTAAAGATTATATCATAACGGTGTATTATTGTGAAATGGTTGCGACCGACTCATATAGTTTTCTGTTTTCTTTTTGCGTAAATTTCTTTATCTTTTTATACAAAGACTCTTTTATGTCGTAGCTCTCTAGCCTCTTTAAACCGTTGTAGTTGTCGTTTATGGCACCTAAGATATCTTTAACATCTGTTAAGATTTTTATCTTCTTCTCATTTTTTACAGAGCTGTTTTTTTCTATATAGAGCTTTTTTTTGATCTGAATCCTGTATTTGTGCAGCTTCTTTTTATCTAACTCTGGAAGTTCCATGTAAAGCAAATCTTGCGTGGTTTCTTCTTCTGCTGCTTTTTGTTCTGCGCTATTTGGGATTTGTAGATTTTTAAGATATTTACGGAGTTTTTTTACCTCTTTTTCTCTCACATCATCTTTTGCTTTTGACTCTATCTCTTCTTGAACTTTTTTTCTCTGTTTTTTGGGCAGAGCCGCAAGGTAGTCGCTAAAAAACACATCGATATCTCTGATCTCGTTACTAAGAGAGATAACTTTTTTTACGCTCTTAGCGAGTGTGTCATCTTTACTGAGCAGAGAAAAAAGCTCTCTGCACTTGATGCGAAGCGTGTGAATATCCTCGGCACTTTGCAAAGATTTTTTTCTGAAATGTTTTACTACCTTTTTAAACTCTTGGAGTTTTTTGTCTACTTGTTTAGTTTCCATAAGTTATCCGTCACTTTTTTTGGGATACTCAAACGAGATGAGTTTTGCATTCTCAGGTTTTATCTCTGCCCATGTATCACACTCAAACGCTATTTCCACAATACCGCATGTAGGGATATTTACTTCATGATGTACATAATAGTTCGCCAAATCGTTCAAAGAAGGGTTGTGTCCTACCAAAAAAGCCGCAGAGTTTTTATCATCAATCGCTCTTAGAATTTTGCGAAGTTCGTCAACGCTTGATTCATAGATATTTTCATCAAATAGAATCTTTTTTTTGTAGCCAATCTCTTTGGCAATCATCTCTGCCGTGCTTTTCGCCCTTTTTGCGGGGCTTGAAATGATGATGTCGGGCATAATGCCCTTTTCTTTGAGCCGCTCTCCCATCATCGGGGCATTTTCTTTACCTCTTTTGTTGAGTGGTCGCTCAAAATCCTCTAACGTCTCATCGCTACGGCTTGATTTTGCATGTCTGATAATATATAGCTTTTTCATCTCTCATCCCATCGGGTACATGATATCTTGCTGCACCGCTTTTATCTCACTCATAGTCTCTTGGCTCAAAGTCACATCTAACGCAGCGAGTGAGGCATCCATCTGTTCTACATTTCTTGCCCCGATAATCGTTGAAGCGACAAAATCAAACTGTTTTGAGTAAGCTACTGCCAAAGTCACAGCGGAGATATCAAGCTTTTTTGCTATTTCCAAATAGCGTGCGGTGGACTTTAGGGTTTTCTCATTTACAAACTTTGCGGCTTGAGAGTTTAGGCGGATGTTTTTACTGGTGAGATAGTCCGAATATCTCGCATTCTCAGGGTAAAATTCACCGTTATATTTACCGCTTAAAACTCCGCCTGCTATGGGCGAATAAGCCAGTAGTGATATCTGCTCTCTTTTACATACATGTGAGAGTTCATCCAAAAACCGCGGATTGTTCAGTGAAAAATTGTTTTGTATGGATTCAAATCTTGATATGCCTAATCTTTTTGAGGTCTCATTTGCTTTTGTAAGACCATAAGCGGTATCGTTTGAAGTTCCCAAATATCTGACTTTGCCCTCTTTTACCAGCTCATCAAACGCTTTTAACGACTCCTCGATGGGTACAACGGAATCCGGCCAATGCATCTGATACAGGTCGATATAATCCGTTTGAAGCCGCTTCAAACTTCCCTCTATGGCTTTTTTAATATGAAACTTGTCGATGGCAGTATAGCCGTGGCGAATGGGCGGAACAAACCAGCCGTTTGCAGCACCTGCAACCTTTGAAGCTAAGATGATGCTGTCTCTGGGTTTGCCCTTTAGCCATTTTCCGATTATTGTCTCGGTTATACCTGCATCTTCGACTTTTGGCGGAACGGGATAAAGTTCTGCCGTGTCAAAAAAGTTTATCCCTCTATCATACGCCTTATCCATGATTTTAAAAGCCTCTGCTTCATCGCTCCAAGAGCCAAAACTCATAGTCCCCAAGCCGATGGGAGTAACTCTAAGCCCTGTTTTTCCTATGTATCTGTATTGCATTTTAAATCCTCGCATAATTTTGTGACTTGTTAATGTGTTGGAAAGATTAGACTATTTTAATCAATTCTTTCTTATAATAGAGAAAACCTCTTTTAAAGGGCAGTTAGATATGTTAGAAACAATAGATGATAGATACAAAACCCTTGAAAAAAGCATGAAAAAGCACGGATATGACAAAAGTGCTTTGATTGAAACTCTGCATACCGCTCAAGAGACATTCGGGTATTTGGGAATCGACACTCTCAAGTTTATTGCCTCACGCCTAAAAGTACCTTACTCAAAAGTTTATGGCGTTGCCACATTTTACAACTACTTCATGTTAAAACCAAAGGGCAAGCATAATGTAGTTGTCTGCATGGGAACTGCATGTTACATAAAAGGTGCGGATAAAATAGTTGAAACGATAGAACAAAGATTCGGCATAAAAGTTGGAGAGACAACTCCAGACGGATTGCTCTCTCTTTTAAGTGCCAGATGTTTTGGTTCATGTTCTCTTGCTCCGGTGATAATTTGTGATGACAAAACTAAGGGGAAGGTATTGCCTGAAAATGCTTTATGTGACATAGAGGAGATGATAAAATGATTACATCCATAGATGATCTTCAAGCGCTTGCCGAGAAAAAAAGAGCTGAATGTGCCGAAAATTCGAGTGAGTTAAGGGTTTGTGCAGGAACAAGCTGTCTCTCTCTTGGTTCATCTGAGCTGAAAAAAAGTCTGCAAGATGAGATTCAAAGCAGAGGCTTAAACGATAGCTGCAACATCAAGAGTGTCGGCTGTAATGGGCTTTGTGCAAACGGCACATTGGTCTCTTACTGCACAAAAGATAAAAGCAAAAGCACTTTTTATGAGAGAGTAACATCCGGTGATGCTAGCGGATTGGTAGATTCTATTCAAAACGGCACTCCGCTTGAGGATAGAATGTGCGATATTTCTCAGCCTTTTTTTACGTATCAAAAGAAAATAGTGCTTGAAAATATCGGGATAATAGATCCTGATGATATAGAAGACTACATTGCCCATGGCGGTTATCTTTCTCTCTTTAGGGCACTTGATGAGATGTCGCCCAAAGATGTCATAGAAGAGGTCAAAGTAAGCGGATTGCGAGGTCGTGGAGGCGGAGGTTATCCTACTGGCATAAAATGGGAGAGCGTCTCAAAAGTGCTAAGCGAGCAAAAGTATATTATCTGCAACGGCGATGAGGGAGACCCCGGAGCTTTCATGGATAGAGCCGTCATGGAGTCAGATCCGCATAGGATTTTAGAGGGAATGGCAATTGCAGGCTATGCATGTGGCGCTAACAAAGGGTATATCTATGTCAGAGCCGAATATCCGCTAGCTGTAGATAAACTTAACAGAGCCATAAAACAGGCAACAAAACTTGGGGTTTTGGGTGAAAATATCGCTCATAGCAACTTTAGCTTCAATATTGAGGTAAGACTCGGTGCAGGTGCGTTTGTCTGCGGTGAAGCGACTGCACTCATCGCCTCCATTGAGGGAAATCGTGGCAACCCTAGACAAAAGCCGCCGCATTTAAGCGATTATGGTTTATGGGGCGAACCTACCGTTTTGAATAATGTCGAGACTTTTGCAAACATCGCTCCAATCATCAAAAACGGTGGAGCTTGGTACAAAAGCATCGGTACAGAAAGCTCAAGCGGAACAAAAGTTTTTGCACTTACGGGGCATATACAAAACACAGGGCTTGTAGAAGTTCCAATGGGTACGACTTTAAGAGAGCTTATCTTTGACATCGGCGGCGGAGTGCCTGATGGGAAAAAGTTTAAAGCTATCCAGTCGGGAGGTCCAAGCGGAGGGTGTATACCGGAATCTTTGTTAGATTTGCATGTGGATTATGAATCTTTGAAAAATGCAGGCTCTATCATGGGAAGCGGCGGACTCATAGTAATCGACGACAGCTCAAATATGGTAGAAATCGCACGATTTTTTATGGATTTTTGCCGAAGCGAATCTTGCGGAAAGTGTACGCCTTGCCGAGTAGGTACAACCGAGCTTACACTGCTTCTTGACAAATTTATAAACAAAAAAGCCACTAAGAGTGATTTTGAACTATTAAAAGAGATGTGCGAAATTGTAAAAAGCGCCAGCCTTTGCGGCTTAGGACAAACTGCGCCAAATCCTGTTCTAAGTACAATAAAATATTTTGAAGATGAATATCTTGCAGGAATTAGAGATGATTAGAGAAAAAGTAAGGGTTAAAACCTTTAAAATTAACGGTGTCGATATCACCGGACAATCAAACCAGACCGTACTTGAAGTGGCGCGCGAACACGGCATAGAGATTCCTACTCTCTGCTACTTAGAGGGTCTTAGCTGTGTCGGTTCATGTAGAATGTGCATCGTAGAGATAAAAGGCTCTCATGAACTCATACCGGCATGTACGGCAAAGATAAAAGAGGGGATGGAAGTCATAACAAACTCGCCAAAAATTGAAGCGAACAGAAAAATGATACTCTCAATGCTTTTTAGCGAAAGGTCTCATACATGTAGTACATGTGTGGCAAACGGAGATTGCGAACTTCAAAGCAAGTCGGTAGAGTTGCCGCTTGAACATATACAAGTTCCATATCTAAACCAAAGATTTGAGATAGACGCTTCGCATAAAAACTTTGTGAATGACCCAAACAGATGTATACTCTGCACAAGATGCATTCGTGTCTGCGATGAGATAGAATGTGCATATGCCATAGGCTTGGCAGGCAGAGGACTGAGCACAAGAATAATTCATGACATGGATGAGCCGTGGGCTGACTCAAAGAGTTGTACAAGCTGCGGAAAATGCGTCTATGTCTGCCCGACAGGTGCGCTTTATGAAAAAGATGTCACTGAAGAAGAAGTTTTCAAAAAGAGAGGGATTATTTTGGAACTTGTGAAAAATAGAGGTAAATAATCTATTTATCTTGCCATTTGAAGATTTCTAAAATCTTTATCTCTGTTTGCTCAATTTTATAGGTTACGGTATAGCCTTGAAATGCCATATCTCTATATGTTTCATCATTGCTATAAAATGATTTTTTATACATTTTTGGATTATTTGGGATTTGCCCTATATGGGTTATAAGTTTTGATTTGAAGGTTTTAGCGGCTGATTTTTTATCTAGGGCTATGTAGCTAAGTATATTTTTAAGTGACTTTACAAATGCTCTTCATAAACTATTTTCATAAAGAATCTATATGCTTATCTATCTCTTTTATCAACTCATCATGGTCTATATATTTGGCATTTTTTTCTGCTTCAAAAACTCTTTTTTTTGCCTCATTTACATCACTAACTACAAAAGATGGAGTATCTTCAACAACTTTAAGTTCATTCGATGGAAATGTTTGAAACAGAGAAAGTATCTGTGCATAGATGTTATCTGAAACACTCAATTTAATTGTATGCATGAAACACCCCTCTCCTAAATATTTTTATACTGTGATTATAACATTGTTTGATAAAAATCACTTCTTTGCTTTAAACTATCAACGGCGGAGTTAAATTCGGCATAAATCAAAGTTTTTAGGTTTATGGGAAAGAATCAATAATGATAATTTTAATTCCATCGAATTCGATGGAATTAAAATGCAAGCTGGAGTAAATAGTTTTATTCTTACACCAAAAAGATGGATAGAAAAAACATCTGCCATAGGCATAATCTCAAAAGCAGGCAGATATGGCGGTACTTATGCTCACAAAGATATAGCATTTGAATTTGCATCTTGGATAAGTGCCGAGTTTAAACTATTTCTCATAAAAGAGTTCCAAAGACTAAAAGAAGATGAGATACAAAACAAATCGCTTGAATGGGATTTGAGTAGAAGTTTGTCAAAGATAAACTACAAAATTCATACGGATGCTATAAAAGAGCATTTGTTGCCACGGACAATAAACAAACCAAAAGAGAGCTTTATTTATGCAAATGAAGCAGATTTACTAAATGTAGCTTTGTTTGGGATGACTGCAAAAGAGTGGCGGGACGCGAACAAAAACAAAGATGGTAATGTTAGAGACTATGCAAGCGTAGAGCAACTCATAGTGCTTTCAAATCTTGAGAGCATCAATGCAGAGCTTATAAAACAAAATCTACCTCAAAATGAGCGACTGGTAAGACTAAACCAAACAGCAATCGCACAGATGAAATCACTTATAAATAACCCAACTCTTAAAAGTTTAGCAGGTAAATAAACTTATATGTCAAAAAATTCAACTGTCAAGTGTTTCTTGATAGTTCAAAAAGAATGTGGCAAAAGCGTTAAAAGAAACATAAAACACTACAATCCCTATTAATTGAGTTTCGATAATAAATCATCAACATCTATATTTATTTTAGAAAATGCAAACCATTTTTTACCTAAATCTTTTAAACTTGCACCAAGATGAAAAATCTCTTTTTTATCTAAAATCATAAATCTATCATGAGAGTTTTTAAAAGTTTTGAGTGTGATGTTGCCGTATTGTTTAGTGTATTTTTCATAATCAAGTTTGAGTTGCTTTGAGATATTATTTGTATATATCGTAACTTGAATATTTGGAACTTTTGAAAATAGGGTTAATACTGTATCGTCTAAGTAGTTGTCTATCAAAATTATCTCTTCTTTTGCTGTTTTTATTAAATCACTTGCAAAAATATAAGCATCATAAATCTGTCTGTCGTAAAATATCCCTTGAGTTGGTTTTAGCTGTTTGGATTCTATGGCTTTAAAAATTTTATTAAAATTGTTATCGTAGAGCAAAAGTTGTTGCTCAATCTTGTCAAATCGTTGGAAAATGGAGGCATTATCCAAAAGGAATTTTCTCATTTGTACAAAACTATTGATAATTTTAATACTTGTTTGTATAGCAGTATCGCTTTTTAGCACAGCACTAAGCATTGAAACACCTTGTTCCGTAAAAACATAAGGTATTTTTCGCAAACCCATTTTATCAGAATTGGAAATCACAATTTGTGACTTCCAATTTTCAAACTCTTCCTTTGTAAGTTGAAACATAAATTCAAGCGGAAATCTCTCAATATTTCTTTTGACCGCTTGATTTAAAACTCTATTCTCAACTTTGTATAATCTTGCCAAGTCTCTATCTAGCATAACTTGAACACCTCGTATAGTGTATATTTTACTGCTTATCTCTTCTAAAATTATTTGCATAATATTTTCCTATTTAGAAATCTTTATGACTGTAACACAAATTTTTATTTTAATTTAAAAATATTGCAAATTGTCATGTTTTCAAATAAAAATAAACTCATAAACAATATTGTTGTCGATGATAAAATATTTATCATCAGAGGCATTCAAGTAATGATTGATAAGGATTTAGCAGAGTTATATGATGTGCCTACCAAAAGACTCAATGAACAAGTAAAGAGAAATATAGAGAGGTTTGATAGCGATTTTATGTTTCAACTAACTAATCAAGAATTGGAAAATTTGCGGTCGCAAAATGCGACCACAAATTTTAATATGATAAGAACAAACCCTTATGTATTTACTGAACAAGGTGTTTACATGTTGGCTACAGTTTTAAAAAGCGGTATTGCCGTAGAAGTCACAAAACAAATCATGAGAACTTTTGTTAAGCTTAAAAATCAGTCCGTACCATACTTTGACATCATCAAAAGACTTGAAAAGCTAGAAACAAACGACAAAGAGACAACAGAACTCCTTCAAAAAGTGGTGCAAGTGGTTTCAAGTATGCAGAGTATCCATGATGAAGCTAGAGAGGGAACTAAGAAGATTAGGTTTGTGTGATTTTATCTCTTTGCTCGTCCCTTGGGGACAATTTTAAAGCCTCGCTTTTTGGTGGGGCTTTTTTGTTTAGTTTAGATTTATAAAAGTTGTGAAATAAACTACAAATATTCTAAAAAGTGGAGATTTAACCTCTGGGGTGTAGTTACTTCCTTTAGTTAGTTTTTCTCAACTCGAATAAATTTTTGTTTCGGATATTGTGATTTGGCAAAGTTAAATAATTTTAACTCTACATCTTCTAATTGCTGGTAAGTTCCATATACATGTTCATACATATTATCAGTCGCATAGACTAATCCATCTATTTTATTATTATCCATTTCAGTCTTTAATTCATCTATTGTTAATTTTTTATTATCAATATCTTTTAACTCCATCTCAGGGGTAACTTTATTGATAAAGTAAATTGACCTTTGATTTATTGTTTCTATTGCTTGTTCAAAGCTTTCTTGCACAATAAAGAGTTCATGTAATAAATTTAAATCTTCTGTATCTAAAATAAAAGATAGTTCTTCAAAGTTAAATTTTAAATCATTATATGGATTTGGTTTCCATGCTTTTATCTGAAATGCTCTTACGATAGGATCTTCTTCTTGTACTTTTTCTAAATCAATTTTAAACATTGTCATTGCATTAATTTGCCTTAATAAAATAAATAATGCTTTATTGAGTGAATTAATTTTTTGTTTTTCTTCTTTTTTGTTTTCTTTATTTATTTGTAGTTTATATGCTCCCCATGCACCAGATAATGCACCAGCAAATGCAGTTACAACAGTTATAATATTTGATGAATTAATAGCCTTTACAAAAATTAAATCACTTAGAAGTAAAAAAGATACTAATGTTATAAAGAGAATATTGACCCAAATCATCATATAGCCTTTTTGAATTTTTATAGATTATACTAGTAAAAATAAAAAAAGCAAAATAATATTTCAAATCGCAATATTTTAGATAAAGATTCACTTCTTCCCTTTAAACTGCTCTTCCAAAGCTTTTAGCTCGTCGGCGTTTTGTTGAGCTTTTTTTACCACTTCTTCAAACGCAAAGCCTTTCATAACTATTTCGTATAAATGTGGTTTTTCTTTTTTCCAATTTCTTATTGTAGCAGTGGCTACGCCTAGATACCCTGCCATGTCTCTTTGTGTCATTTTATACCTTTTTTTAGTACAAAACTTAACTAAAGCATATTGATTATTCAACAAATCAACATTTAGCGATTTATGGTTAAAAGTCGCTAATATTTAGCTCAAAAAATAAAAAAAGAGACAAATAATGGCTTTATCACTTATAGAAGAGTTACCGAAAATAGTAAAAGAGGGAAAAGCGGAGGCGGCTAGGATTTTGGAGCGGATACAAGTAGATTTAGATGAGATTATAGATTATTAATACCTATCCTTAGTGCCAATGTTGTGGACTAATACATTAACTAGTAATTCTAGTTATAATATGTTACAATTATTTAAAATAAAAGGAAATTTATGAAAAAATTAATAGCAATTGCGTTGTTAACTTCATCTACATTTTTATCAGCGGAATCTGTTCAATTGACTTGCGAAAGATCTATGGAGGAACTTCTTAGTTACTATTCTAATTCAAAATATTTCATCAAAGAATATAATAAATGTAAAAGTTCAATAGTTGATTATGGGATAAAGTATGTATTTTCATTTGATTCTAATCAATTGAATAATGAAAAAATAAATGTTGATACTATTAAATATAGATGTCAAGATGATAAATCTACTCATTATACTAATGAAATGATTGTTGTACATAATAAGTTGCAAGTTATTTTCGATAATGGCTCATATGGTATATCTCGATTCAATATTAATAGAGAAACTTTGGAAGCTGGTTTCGAAAATGAAATAAATTTTAGTTGCAAATTAAAATATTCAGAAAACAAAAAGAATAAAATATAAAAACTATCATACATTCTATCTATAATTTATTATGTAGTTTGTATATAAAATTTCCATATTTATCTGATATATTTATTAAAAACAAGTTAGCAGTTAGATATATGGTGGAACTAAAGTAAAAGATTGGTGTAAATAGTATTTTTCTCGTTCCATCCTCTCCCAAGGTGGAATGTTACCTTTAAAGATAGGTGTCAAAAATTGCAAGTCTAAATATGAGAGCAAATTATGCGCTTGATTTGCAAAAGAGTATTTACGAAAAAACAGCATATCCCTCAAACAAAGGCGGATTTGAAAAAGCGTTTTTGGAGTATTTGGACACCGATAGCAAAGTTTTAAAGTTTATAAAAATACTTGAATTTAAACATGATTTTGCAACGATAAGTTATTTTAGAGACGACGGGCTTATGGCTAGTTACTATCCTGATTTTATGGTTGAGACTGCCTTGCATGTACATTTGGTAGAGACAAAATCCGACAAAGATTTAAAAGATGTAAATGTCAAACAAAAGCAGAGAGCCACGCTTGATTTTGTAAGGCGGATAAATTCACTTGATGAAGAGCTAAGAGACGGTAAAACTTGGAGCTATTTGCTTTTGGGTGAAACACAATTTTATAGTCTTCAAAAAAGCGGTGCGGATATAGAGGATATCGCAAGAAGTGCTAAAATAAACGAGAGTTCTTTAAGAGGAAGTTTGTTTGATTATTAACTGCTCATAAATTTGTTATACTATTCTCTTTACAACAGAGGTAAAACAGATGGGAAATTCTCCAAAAAAGATAAGGCTTGCAACTATTTGGCTTGACGGCTGTTCTGGATGTCACATGTCAATTTTAGATATGGATGAAAAACTCATAGAGATCGCCGAGTATGTCGATGTCGTTTACAGTCCATATGTCGATGCAAAAGAGTTTCCGCCGAATGTTGATTTAACCATAGTCGAGGGTGCGCTCAGCAGTGACCATGACATAGCTATGATAAAGAAGATAAGAGAGAACTCCAAACTTATTTTGGCTCTTGGAGATTGTGCGATTACGGGAAATATTTCGGCTATGAAAAATCTCTTCGGCAGTGATGCGGTTTTGCAAAAAGGTTATTTTGATTTGGCGGATATAAACGAGAACAAAAAGTATCCCTCAAAAATAGTTCCAAAACTACTGGATAAAGTCTTGCCTCTGCATGAAGTTGTAAAGGTAGACTACTTTCTGCCCGGTTGCCCTGCTCCTGCAGATGCCATCTACGAGATGCTAAAAGCGTTGATTGAGGGAAGAGAGATAAATATACATGAACTTACAAGGTTTGGAAAATGAAAACAATTGTAATAGATCCCGTAACTCGAATAGAGGGTCATTCTAAAATCACAATCAGCCTCAATGAAGAGGGCAAAGTAGACGGTGCAAAAATACATGTAACACAATTCCGTGGCTTTGAGAAGTTTTGCGAAGGCAGAATGTACTCCGAGATGCCTGCTCTTACTGCCAGAACTTGCGGTATATGTCCTGTTAGCCATGTCATAGCATCAACAAAAGCCATTGATGAGATTTTAGCCCTTACTCCGCCGCAAGCTGGGATAAACATAAGAAAAATCATAAACCTTGCACAGATACTCCAGTCGCATACGCTAAACTTTTTTCATCTCTCAAGCCCTGATTTTATCTACGGTTTTGATGCGCCAAAAGAGGATAGAAATATCTTTAAAATGATGCAGACACACCCTCAAATGGCAAGAGACGGCATAAACCTAAGAGCTTTTGGACAAAAAATCATAGAAGAACTTGGCGGAAAAAGAATCCATCCGACAGGTGTAGTCCCCGGCGGAGCAGCTCATAAAATCGAGTTATCTCAAAAAGAGGTTATTTTAGCGCAGATTCCTGATATGCTAAAGATTGCTCAAGGTGCTTTGGAATTTTTTAAAACAAATCTACACAAGTTTCAAAAAGAGATAGACTCTTTTGCGGCATTTCCATCTCTATTTATGGCACTTACAAACAAAGATAAAACGCTTGAACATTATGAAGGAACGCTCTGTTTTATGGACAGCGAGGGAAATATCATTAAAGATGCTATTGAGCCGGGGGATTACAAAGAGTTTATCGGTGAAGCCGTAGAAGAAGATAGCTACCTAAAATCTCCGTACTACAAACCGCTCGGTTATCCTCAAGGGATGTACAGAGTCGGACCATTGGCAAGACTAAATATCGCCTCTACATGTGGAACTCCTCTAGCAGATGAAGAGCTGAAAAAATTTAAAGCTCTTAATGGAGGAAAGCCCGTACTAAACTCTTTTTACTACCACTATGCAAGGCTTATCGAAATCATATATACGATAGAGAAGATAGAAGAGCTGTTAAACGATGAGGAGACAATAAGCGAAAATGTAAAGGCAACCTCTAGCGTTAGCAAGACGAAAGGCGTTGGATGTTCTGAAGCACCCAGAGGAACACTCTTCCATGAGTATCATGTTACAAAAGATGGAGTTATAACAGAAGTGAATCTCATAATTGCGACAGGAAATAATAACCTTGCGATGAATGCAGGCGTAAAACAGGCAGCACTTGCATTTGTAGATAGCGAAAATATTACAGACGGCGCACTTAACAGAGTAGAAGCTGTTATAAGATGTTTTGATCCATGTTTGAGCTGTTCTACACATGCATTAGGAATTTTATCTTCAAAAATAGAGATAGTTGACCATAACAAAAAGATAGTAAAAGTTATAGATAGAAGCTGATGAGAGTAATCGTAGGGTATGGAAATGAGCTAAGAGGCGAAGATGCTTTTGGAGTCGATGTTATAAAAAAACTAGAAAAATTTCATCTTAAAAATACAAAACTTATCTCAGCTTTTCAACTAACACCGGAGATAGTTTTAGAACTGCTTGAAGCTGATGAGATAATTTTTATAGATGCTTGCAACAATGAAAAAAATCATTACGCTCTCGCCTGTTCTTTAAGTGTGCAAAGTCGTTTTAACCTCAGCCATCACATATCACCAAAAACTATTGTCTCTATGTTGGAGAACTTATATGAGAAGCACCCAAACTTTTTTATTTACTCGATGATGACTGATAGTTTTGATAATATAAAGAATGAAAATATATATAAAATGAGGATAGAACAAATCGTACAGCACATAAGCAGTGCACAATAAGTTCTAGAATCTACTAAACGCTTTTTTGTGAACTCTTTTCAATTAAGCGAAGAACAATAGCCGAAATGTAAGGAATACTCTGTACTAAGAGTGTTAGAGAAAATATATATACTTCTGTAATTCTCTGATGGTTTGTCATGGTAAGCGCTATAAACGAACCTATAAGAAGTGTGGCTAAAATAATCTCGTTTTTTACAGGATTATCAAAAGACTTCTTACTGTTTCCACCTTTTTCAGTTCTTACAAATGGCAGGCGATCTTTTACAAATCCGTCATATACAGCTTTAAAAATAGTGAGCTGCAAACTCATAGCCGCAATAGCACCCAAAAGCGAGTGGTAAAAATCTGCTTTAACTCTTGTTCTGTAAAGTACGAAAGAGTGGATAACATTTACCAAAAATGCAGTTAAAATCGGCACAGTAAGCGCAATTGTCGGGATTGTCACTCCCACAAATATGATTACCGGTACCCAGATAATATTCAGCACCGACGTAACCGTTCCTAGTGCATCCGAGAGCCAAAAAAACCATCCCGTAATAAAATGGTGCTTTTGCGCACGAGTAAGCGTTCTTGAAGATGGTTTAAAGTGCGACCAATGTTTTTTAAGGATTTGAATAGCTCCGTATGCCCAACGATGTCTTTGATTTTTAAACGCCTCAATAGTATCCGGAAGCAAACCGTAACCGTATCTACGATTTGTATAGTGCCCAATATAACCTGCTTCAAAAAGTCTAAGCCCCAATTCACTATCTTCAACTATCGTATCGGTATTCCATTTGCCTACTTCATTGAATGCGCTAAGGCGTACCATCAGCATAGTTCCATGTGCTACTATTGCATTCTCTTCATTTCTCTCAACCATACCG
>Ga0208373_1000485_pt1 | contig 68394 bp, 55 predicted proteins | sample RifOxyC2_FD_184036 | JGI IMG/M metagenome (GOLD analysis project Ga0208373, IMG submission 184036) | Soil microbial communities from Rifle, Colorado - Rifle Oxygen_injection C2 (SPAdes) | ecosystem: Environmental > Terrestrial > Deep subsurface > Rock core/Sediment | place: Rifle, Colorado...
AGTATATGTTCAGACTAAATTTTTCACATGTACGATAAGAAAAAATCAGTCAAAAGCACTTCGTGACAAATCACCTATTAAAAACACAGAAATATTTTCTTTTCACCTCTCTATATCGGATTTAAGGTACACAAATCAAGTTTAGGTCCATTAGTATCAAACGAAATCATAACAGTACATTTATATTTCTCATAATCCGCCCACATTCTTCCGAACCAGAAGTTATCTGTTGTTATTTGATCAAAATCTTTATCATTAAATTCATCCTTACCAAGTAAATCCACACCAAATATTTGCTGGAAAATAGACACCAAATATTTTAAGTCATTTATACTAAATTTAATAGTAGAAAAAATAAAGGACTTATGGATTTTCGTGTGATCGATCAATTCTAAATCTTCAAAAAGGCTAAATTCTTGTGGAGAAAGTTTATAATAATATTTAGTCCAAGTTTCGTTTTTCTCATCTCCCATATTCTCCATTTTTTATATTCTGTTGACATTTTGCTTTATTAAGCAGTTAGATGCATTTTCTAATTGAATTTTTATACCATCATCCACCAGTATATCCGTGTATTCCCAAACATTTTAAATTAGAATCTGTTGGTGTTGAAATATCCATAACACTTTTTATAGGAGTGCCTACAGAATCGGTTTTTATTAATATTTCCGATTGAGATGGATTAGTTTCGATGCAAGCATAGCAAATCAATCCCACATTCATATCGTCACAGCTCGCCACCAAGCGGTTAATTAATTGCGCTAAATTTTCTTTTTGGCCAATAAAATCATCTGATGTTCTTTTAGTTTTTAAATCAGCCACTAATTTATTTACCTCATATTTTACAATTCTTGAGTCCATATTAACAATGCCAGTTTTCAAACTATCACAATTTATCTTCTTCAAATCACCATCTGGATCAACAGCTATATCACAAGATGAAACACAAGTAATAAAAAATAAAATGACTATAAAATTTGCAATTCTCATTTCAATTTTGTTTGTATTCACCAGTAGTGTCCAAAATAAAATTGCAAATAAAAATTTATTTTGAATAGTTATAATATTCTAATGATTTTAGACAATAATGGAACTCATCCCAACCCTTCTCTTATGAAGAGAAGGACTTATTACATCTTATGACTTAATGTTAACATTCTGTCAGAACATTGTCATTTGTGGTTTTATTGACAATAAGTCTCTCTCTTTTTAAGAGAGAGATGAGAGTGAGTTCAATTTATTTTGGACAGATATGGTATTCACAAAAATCCCCTATAACTTTTATTTAAATACCTGACTATTAGTTAACTTATTATTTTGCTCGATATCATTCCATATATTAAGGAATGTGGCATGGTCATCACTTTGTGATCATGCCACAAGCTTTCATTCGTCTTCATCTTGCCAAAATTATTTTCCTGGGGTTGCGAAATTACCTAATTGCTAACGATAATAATATATGGCGGATATTAAATGCTGGACACTTGATACTAATTCGACTTTGGCGGAAAATCCAACTTCATAACTTCCCTCTGGTTTATATTCATCAACAAGTGTCGCCACTTCATTTCCAAGTACACCATAAAGCTTTCAAAGTTTGCCAGCTTCCGACTGGTGACTGCCAACTGATTTTAGTGCTTGGGTTAAACGGGTTCGGATAGTTCTGCTCTAAAGTAGAATTATCATTACTTGGTTCAACATCATTTAGACCTGTCGTTTGATTATACAAGATATTCAGTGCATCTTCAAGCATTTTATTCATAGCATACAAATGTTTAAGATGATCGTTTGCAGCATCACCGTAATATCCTTTCAAATGGAAATGTCCCGTATCGCATTTTGAATATTGTATCCCTATTTCATCAACTGCGGAGTAAGCAATTCGAATAGAACCAATTCCATTTATCAGATAGTTAGCTGTCTGAGTTGTGTTATCATATCCGTTTGTTAAAATACTTGAATGAGTGAGAAGCATAATTTTCTTTTTAGCTTTAGCATCATTTGCATAGCTTAAAAAGTCTTTCATCTGAATTGTTTTAGTTGCAGAATCGGAATTGCAGTGTAGACCATCAGCTAATGTTAAGACATTTATCTTATCATAATAAGCAGAGTTTTTGAGTATTTCTCTGACTCCTGCATAACCCGCACTAAATGAGGTGACTATCAAATACTTGACTTGGGGATTAGAGATTATTCCATTTCTATCCAAGATTGCAGCAACTGTGTCTAAGATATTCTGAAAGTAAGATTGATTCACAAAATAATTTTGATATGAGCTTGAAAATCCTCCAAGATGAATGTTAAAAAGTATTGCATTCGCATTTGCTTTATAAACTTCATCCTCAGCAGCCCATGAGGCACTATGAAGGTGGAAAACTAAATCAAATTTTCCATCAGTGGGAGCTTGGTAATAATCTGGGATGAACAACTGCGCAAACTGTCCTGTTGTTCCATTATTTAGTCCAAGATTAGAGTTTAGGTCTATTCTTGTACCTTGCCCAACTCCTTGAGCACTAACATGCAGGGAAAAGCATGAAATAAGTAATATAAAAAGAAAAGATTTTTTTACCATGAGCAAAACCGTATTGAAATGTTATTCCAATAACAACATTTTGCAATTGATTCGTATTCAATTACAGTTATTACATATAAATGTAATCAGCGCTGCACTAAATTGCAACAAGCTGCACTCAATAAGCATTTGACAAACTGCTTCCAATTATATCCGCACAAATTCTCGGTCATCGAATGATTCAAGTTAAACACCAAACATTTTTTTAAATGTGTCAATGTCATCCATTGCTTTTATTCTCGATTCTTCGTCATCCGTATTTTTGTCTTCTGTTATTTCTTTTCCGAAATCTTCGGCCAGGATAACTTCACAACCACAGACCTTGGCAAATTCTCTAACGTTATTATCTGAACTGATAACGACTATGTTTCTTTTGTTTTTCTCTGCTTCAATCTGCTTTTTGATTTTTTCATCTGCAGAAATTTTGTCTGAATAAACTAACTTTATTTTAGAGGTGTTAATTTTTTGATTTGCAAATCCGTCAAAGTTTAATATTACTTCGATCTTTTTATTTGTAAAATATCTATCGACTAAATGTGCAAGTTTCTCTCGCGAGGCTTGCTTATCTTTTTTCTGCAGATTTGCTAGAGACTGAATTTTGCCGATTAGATTATTTCCGTCAATAATGTATTTCTTCATTCGGGTTGTGTTATCTTCCTTCGTAGAACTGATCTTGTTTAGTAACCTTAAGATCTTGAAGCTGTGGCGCTTTAACTCTGATTTCAAATCTGTAACCGGTGAAGGTACCTATCGGGTTCCATGTAAAGTTCATTAGCCAGCAATGTAAATCGCGCGATATTTTTACCTGAGGTGCAGAGAACTCTTTTTTATCAAAATCGTAGCTGCCCGTAACTGAAAATTTCCAGGCTGGAGTAAGATTGAAATTTAAGCTGCCGCTCATGTTTGAAAAGCTTCGAGTGCTTGTCGGAGAAGATTTATCCATCACATAATTATAACTTAACGATATGTCCCAAGGGATTGTAAAATCCGGATCACTATCATCATAAAGACCTTGATAAATTTTTCTATCTGCTCTGCCAAGTTCAAATTCACCTTCTGGCAAATGAACTTCGCCTTCATCTTTTTCTTGTGATCTTAGTTTTTCTCCGGATAAAGTTGTTGACAAAGAGAATTGGAAGTTGGTTAAACGAAGCAATCCTTTTTTGTTATTAATTAAAAATTGATTTATTTCCTGACCTGTCTCATTCGATTCATACAAAGAATAAACAGAATTACCGGAAAGGTTAAGCCAATCACCGATTTGAGTTCTGTACCCTAAATTCAGTCGCGAGAACTTAACACTATCAGCTGCTAAGTTATAACTAATACTGGCATCCAGGTTAAGAAGCTGAATTTTTTTCTCTTTCGATGTTGTATCGGTTGGATCAACTGCTGTTTTCATTTCAAAAATATTTGATACCGAGAATGACAAATTTTGTTGCTCGCCTGAAGAAGCACCACCGAAAATTTCATTCTGATATTTATTGTACATTATTTCTTTACCTGTTGAATCCTTATAAGTGCCGTAATACCCCCAATGCGACTTTGAAAAATCGGGTTGATAATTGTATGAAATACTCGGATTGACAGTGTGTCTGATGGAATTAATTCCAAGCATATTTGGCTGGAAGATACCATAAAATCTTGTTGAAGCTCCAACACCCATAGAAAAAGTTCGCACAAAATTAATTTCTTTCACATCGTTCGTAACGAGAGAATCTTGCCCTGAAAAAGATGATTTGACAAATGATTGTTCAATTCTTTTATTATACCATTTTTCCTGATAACGAAAATTCGGGGTAATGCTGATGTACCCAATTTTAGGTGATGCGCTTAAATTTATATTGTGCTGCATTCCACCTCTGATTTTTAATTGACCTTCTCTTTTATCACGGTTATTCTGAAATTGACCGCTGTAATTATATCCGATAAACTCGTACCACTTCTGCTCACTTGAAGCTATCTTTCCTCTGAAAGGATACTTTTGTGGAATGTTAAATGTTAAATTCGGAAGAACCTCATTTATCTCACCAGTTTCCAATACCTGTCTTCTGCTGTAGTTCAGCGACATGCTGTTCCCGGATTGTTCCCAATTCTTAAAAAAAGTTGCATTAGATCTTATTTCGTTTCTAAGCACATCGTTCAAGTTCACAAGATTTCTTTGAAGAATATTTCCTGAAAGAAATTCCAAACGTGCATCAAATCTTAGTGAGGGATCAAAATTTTGGTTATGATTCCAAATTAATCTCCAGTTGTATTGCTCAACAAAATTAGGATCGGTTGATTCATTTTTCCTCAGAAATTCATATTGCGCCTCTAAGTTTCCTGTAAAATCATAACGCTTTGCATATCTTAATCTGCTGTCGAATCTGTAACTGCCGCGAGTGTAGTAATCACCCTGAAGTGCCAAGTCCATATAATCGCTTATTGCCCAGAAATATCCGAAGCGAGAAAAGTAACGACCGTAAGTTCCATCATCACCAAAAGCAGGCGCTATAATTCCCGATCTTCTTCCTGATTCGATTGGAAAAACTGCGAACGGTAAAGGAATAGGAAACGGAACACCTCCGAACAATAACCAAATCCATTTAGCAGTTATTTGTTCTTTGTGAACAACTTTCATTTCATGTGAATAAAAACAATAATGAGGATCGGTTTCGCTGCATGTTGTATAGATTCCATCCTGAACAAAGTACGTCTCGCTATCAACTTTTTTAATTTTTGATCCGGTATAGTAAGTACCCTCAGATTCTGTTTGGGCAGAAGATATGATTCCTTTCCGTGTCTTAAAATTATATTTCATACGAAATCCTTCGTAGACTTCTCCCCTATCCTTTAGGATTGGCGTACCATTAAATGCACTTGCAAGAGTATCTGATGGAACACCTATTGCTTCAATGTTACTGGTTTCAAAATCTACGAATATATTTGCGGCTTTAAGATCTGTCTCTTTGTAATTGAGTGAACCTTCACCATAAATATTCATTTTCCGATCTTTAACAAAGAAAATAAGTGAATCACTTGCCTTAGTATAGATAACTGTATCTACATCGTAAGATTTTTTTTTCAATTCAACCGATGTGAAGGATGTGTCAGATTGATCTGTGAAGATAGAATCCTGCGGAGTTAAAAAATTAATTTCCGGTTCCTGAGGAAAGACCAGAATTGAATAGATGATCAAAACCAAAACTAAATTGGCAAGCTTCATAAATAGTTAAAGTTTACTCATCAATATTTTGCAAAATTTTTATGATTTGTAAAATACCAAAGCCGACGCACCTTTAATCCCAGCTTCATTCTTTAGCTTAGCTGGAAGAACTTTTACTCGATTTCTTAGCGAAGTAATAACACGCACAACAAGTGATTTATTTATTGCAGTAAATAGTGATCTTCCAAAACCTGAAACACCACCGCCAATAATAAATGTGCTAACATCTAATAAATTACTCACCGATGCAAGAGCAGATCCGATTTGTTCTCCCATTTCACTTATTACTGATTTAGCAAAAGCATCGCCATCCTCGGCCGCTTTATTAATAATGAGCGGAGTAAGCAAATTTAGATCATTGTTGACAAGCTTTAATATTTTAGGATTAGGTGAAGCCGTTAAATCGGCTTTTACTTTTGATATTAAATAATTATTACCGACATATGCTTCGATGCAGCCGAAGGAACCGCAATTACATCGAGGTCCTTCATAATTTATTGTGATGTGACCGATTTCGCCCGCAGCTCCAATTTCACCGCGATATAACTTACGATTTAATATGATTCCACCGCCAACTCCCGTTCCAAGTGTTATCATTACAAAAGAGTTGTATCTCTTGCCTGTTCCAAAAATCATTTCACCAATAGCAGCAGCATTTGCATCATTCTCCACATGACAATCAATATCAAATTCTTTGCTAATGATATTCCCAAGATTCACTTTTGTCCATCCGGGAAAATTCGGAGGATTTTCAACTGTACCTTTTTTAATTGATACAACGCCAGGAGAGCCAATTCCAATTCCACGAATTTTCTTCTTATTCTTTGATAGAATTTCTTTTATGCCAAGCCTGATTTGCTTTACTACTTTATCGGGACCTCCTTCAGCTTTAGAGCTAAGCGATATTTTTTTTAGGAGTTTTCCTCTCTGAGAAACGATTCCGATTTTAATATTTGTACCTCCAAGGTCAACTCCAATTGCGTACTTTTCAGTTTTAGCCATAATACTTTTTCACTTGAATGGTTTACAAAATTGACTTTAATGAATTAATCCTTTGTGAACTCAAAATCTACGATCTTTAATTCTTGAGGATAGGCTAAATCACCAAGCATAGTTGAGATAACGGGTTTAGCATAAAGAGTTATTTGGGATGCTGATCCTCCATTGCCGCCAAGATTAAGTGCAAGATTTATCAAACTTTCATAACCTCTATCCCTGAAGAAGCTTAGTAAATCCATATTTATTTGTAACGGAATTATTTCAGCTTGTCCAGTCCCCGGTATAGTAACCGGTTGCGAAATGTTACCGGATATTGTTTCTTTATTATCGAGAAGTAATCTCCAGGCAAATGATTTAAGGGTTGCATTGGTGCTTGGATATCCGCCTGTTCCATCATTTGGATTAACGGCTTCGACATTTAATATGAATGAGACCGGGAAGTTTCCTTGAGCAAACGATGAGGAGAGCTTAAGTAAATCCAACGCATTGAAATCGGACAGCTTAGATTTATAAGAGACTGAAATACCGCTTAAAGAAAAATCTCTAACGTTACCAAGCTTAAATTTCAATCGTCCTATGTTACTTATGGTTTGGAATATGCTGCAGCTTAAATTTGAAATCAACAAAAGAATAATAAATGGATATAATATTTTTTTCAATTTCTATTCTCTGATTTTTTTTGATTCAATTAAACTTTTTTTGACTTTCTGCTATCTTATCCATAATAATATCCGCTACCTTCAGGGCTCTCAAGCCATCCATTCCGGAAACAACCGGATTAGATTTATAAAGAATTGATTTGATAAAAAGTTCGAGTTCATATTTCAAAGCATTAACATCTTTTATTTCAGGCTGTTCGTAAATTAATCTTTTTCTCTTTTCCCCGATTCCAATTTCACCAAAAGACATTGTGGTTGATTCGGGATTTTGATCGATAGGAAGAAGCCGATAAACTTCAGAAACACCTGTAATAAAATCCAATGAAATGTATGCATCTCTTTGGAAGATGCGCATCTTTCTCAACTTCTTTTGCGAGATTCTACTTGCAGTAACATTTGCAACTGCCCCATTCTCAAATTCAATTCTTGCATTTGCAATATCCAAATTGTTCGATACGACAGCGACGCCATTTGCCTCAATATTTTTTACTTCACTTTTAATTAAGCTGAGAATAATGTCAATGTCATGAATCATCAAATCTAAAACTACTGCAACATCGGTTCCCCGTGGATTAAATTGAGCGAGCCGGTCTGTTTGAATAAACATTGGTTCGAAGATAAATTTTTCGAGAGAGATAATTGCAGGATTGAATCTTTCGATATGACCAACCTGTAAATTTAATTTTCGGTCCGAAGACAACTGTACTAATTCTTCTGCTTCAGAAATGCTTGCAGTAATCGGTTTTTCTACAAAGATGTGAACTCCTTTTTCCATGCATCTTTTTGCAATTTCATGATGCGCCGTTGTGTTAACAGCAATTGATGCTGCTCGAATTTCGTTTAGAAGGTCATCTAAATTGTCAAATGCTTTTGTATTAAATTCCCGCGCAGCAACTTTCGCAGTTTGACTGTTGCTATCGAAAATTCCAGCGACTTCGCACTCGGAGATTTGCTTAAACATTTTAACGTGAAGCTTGCCGAGATGCCCTGTGCCAATAATACCAACTTTTAATTTTTCCATCTTTATCTGCTTAATACTTTTTTAAATCCGATAATTCTATCGTACCCGCCGTAATTGGGATCTTTGTAGTAAAGAAAAATATGGTACTCATTTGAAGTTTCCCAAAAATTTCCTTCAAGGTAAATCCAATTTTCATCCTTAATTAAACCATTATCCATGTAGCCGGTAACAAACTGATAATCATAAATTCCACGTTTTAGCTGAATTGTCTTTGCAAAAACCCCGCCATTTTTTTCAAGCTTGTATTGCTCGCCCAACTGCCAATTATTAAATGAACCGACAAGGAAAATATCCTCTAAAAATTCTTCCGGAGGCTTGATACGAAAATTTACGTTCAAATAAGTTGCAAAATCATTTTTATAGTTTGTTAGCAAATAGCTTCCGTTTAAATCGCGTCTGCCAAGCCTGAAAAACCTGGACATTTCAAAACCTGAAAATTGTGCGTTCACATCCTTGGAATTAAATTTATTAATATCTCGGATGTCAGTTTGGCGATATTCATTTCCAGGGTAAATATCTCTTGCGGTAAAAGTAAACCTTCTATCGGCATCCCATGAATATTGACGTGTATTAGTGTTAAAAGTTCTATCAACAATTATGGGTGAACTTATTCTTTTATTCTGAACAATTTCAACGTGGTCAACAAAATTTGGATAAAGTTCTTCAGGAAGATTAAAAGATAAGGTGAGATTTATTATTCTGCCAATCTCCAAAGGGCTGTATGATTTTTCTTCAAGCATTTCTTTTTTAAAATTAACATCCATCTTCACTTCATTATAAACTACATAGAATTTTCCCGAACCATAAACTTTGGTCGTATCCTGTACATCTGTAATGTAAAACATCCATTTACCGGAAAATGGAAAATCTACAAATTCATTTTCATTCGGAAAAAATCCTTTGTAATGATACCGTGCATCTTCACATGTAAAAGGAAGAATTTCGAAATCCAGATCGTACTCGATATTTTTTCCATAGTTAGCTAAAAATATGTTATCGTACGGTATCCAATTATTATCACAATACCTAAAAATAATATTCATGTTGGGCAGAACGTCGGAATCAATATCGAACTCAATGCCTAATTTTTTATTGTGCTCTTCTAAAGGAGTTAAAATTGGGAATGAAGTTTCACTATCAGAATAAACCCTTAAACTTTTAATGTTTAATTTCTGTGGAAAGATAAGAACCGAATAGATTGATATAAAAAGAAGAAGCTGAAAAAATTTTTGCAAAGTATTTGCCGGGTTAAATGTTAAAAATCTCAACGCATTTAATTGAGTTGAACGGAATAAAAATTTTCACGATTTGATTTTCCCGCAAAGTTTCAAGAAGTAATGCATCATCATAAACATCGATAAGCTTTCCAGATTTGAATACTATTTCAAATATCGGCGAATTGGTTTTAGGATCAATTGCCAATCCAAAATTCTCATGCATTGTGACATATAATGTTTTACCCAGATGAGAGTGCCAATCCATCTTCATTATTTTGCCTTTGGATAAATTAAATCCATAATCTCCTGTTTAAAGTTCTCAATATCCTCACACACATAATACTTTTTTAACATTTGAGCAGCAAGGGATTGTTCTCCCGCATTAATGTAATTTGCATATACAGAAGCAATTGTTCCTTTATAATGCCGGGATAAAGAACAGTCCATTATTTTTTTTTGAGTATAAAAATCAATTAGTTGAATCAAATTTGTATTCTCAAAAATAAATGGTTCATAAAGCTCATCGTTAACCAAAAACAGCTCATTGTTTTCAACTTTCCATAAATTTATAGGAAGAGAAGCCGCTTCGCTTGCCTGGTTGAATTTTTCAAACTCAGGAATGCCGGTTTCAATAATCATAGATTTTATTTCGTCGGAATATGTGATGAAAGGAAAAAACAATCCTGAATAAATTGAATCGATCAGCTTAAATATTTCCTCGCCGCTAAAAAGATAAATAATAAAATTGAGGTTGCCATCGGTAATAATTGAATCAAGGATAATTAGCTCGTCAAATTGATCGGCATCGATATCCGCGAGATACTCATAGGGTTTATAGAATTGTTTTTGAAATACTAATTCACCTTGGGCATCTACAACTTTCATCAAATTTACTTCAACTAAAGCCAGGTAGGAATTAAAAATGGTAGTGTCGACTTGAGCTTGTGAACCGATTTGACTGAAGAAAAAAGCAATTAAAAGAATAGAATATCTCATTAACAAATAATTAAATTTTGGTAGAGAAATATACCAATATCGGCGGATAATAATAAAAATGGCGAACTAAATGTCCGCCATTTTCATCATAATATAAATCCTAAAACCTAAGCTTCTTTTAGAGCATGTGTAAGCTTAACTATTGCATCTCTCGCATCGCCAAAGTACATGAGTGCATTTGGATAAAAGAATAACTCGTTATCAATTCCCGCGTAACCTACATTCATTGATCGTTTATTAATAACAACAGTTTTGGCATAATCTACATTTAGTATTGGCATACCAAAAATAGGACTGTTCTGATCATGTCTTGCAGCAGGATTAACCACATCGTTTGCACCGATAATTAATGCAATATCAACATTTGGAAAATCATCGTTAATATCTTCCATAGCATAGAGCTTATCATAAGCTACGTTTGCTTCAGCAAGTAAGACATTCATGTGCCCAGGCATTCTACCAGCAACAGGATGAATTGCATATCTAACGTTGATACCTTTTGATTCAAGTACGTTCATTAAATCTCTTACAGCATGTTGTGCTTGAGCAACAGCCATTCCGTAGCCCGGGACAATCACTACCTTACTTGCAACGTCAAAAATCATTGCCAGTTCTTCCGAATCAACAGATTTAACATCACCTTTGGGAGAAGCACCTTCTGCGGTAGGACCAGATCCTCCAGCAGATGCCCAGCCTCCAAGCACTACATTCATCAGCGACCTATTCATCCCTTTACACATTATCATTGTTAGAATAATTCCTGAAGCACCAACTAATGCACCAGCGATAATTAATTGATTATTTTGCAGGACAAAACCTGTTGCCGAAGCAGCTAACCCAGAGTAAGAATTTAACAATGAAATTGCAACCGGCATATCCGCACCGCCAATTGGTAACACTAACAATATACCGAGAACCAATGACACAGCAGTGATAGTAAGTATAATCCACTCTAAAGATGGATCAACAACAAAGAATACTCCGGCAATTACCACAGCAATCAGTAAAAATAAATTGAATGGATGCTGACCCGGATACTTAACTACCTTTCCCGTTACAATACCTTGTAATTTTCCAAATGCTATTAAAGATCCCGTAAAAGTAACTGCTCCGATTAAAATACTTAGGGTAACAGTAACATTTGTAGATGTGGCAAAACTCCACTGAGCAAAATTTTTCATTTTATAGAATTCCGACAGGGCAACTAAAAGTGAAGCCCCACCTCCAAATCCATTTAACAAACCAACCATTTGCGGCATTCCTGTCATCGGTGTTTTAAATGCCATTAAAGTACCAGTGGTTCCACCGATAATAAATCCAATTATTATCCATTCGTAGGTAAGAACATGCTGATCCAAAAGAGTGACTACGATAGCAATGAACATTCCTAAAGCAGCGAGGAAGTTGCCCTTTCTAGCTGTTTTGGGAGAACTTAGCTGCTTAATTCCAAAAATAAAAAGTATTGATGCTACTAAGTAAGATATTTCAATTATGATTTTCATTAGTTACCTCATTTTTTCTTAAACATTTTTAGCATTCTGTCGGTAACTAGAAAACCCCCGACCACATTTATTGTTGCAAAAACCATAGCAACTAATCCGAGAATTGTGCTGATGGTAAATTCTTCCAACCCTGCACTTAGTATTGCTCCTACTATTGTGATTCCTGAAATTGCATTGGATCCGGACATCAGCGGTGTGTGTAATGTGGGAGGAACTTTAGTTATTAACTCGAATCCCACAAAAATTGCCAATACAAAAACGTATATAAGCATTAAAATTCCTAATGCGTCCATATTTTTTCCTTCATTTGTAAGAAATTCTGCATTTCACTTATTTGTTTAGATCTTTGATTCGAGGATGAACAACCTCCGCACTAAAAGTAATCAAAGAGCCTTTTACAATTTCATCTTCAAGTTTCAATTCAACCTTACCTTCTTTACTGATATGCTGAATTAAACTAAGAATATTTTTTGAATACATTTCACTTGCATGTTGAGGTACTAAGCTTGGAAGGTTAGGCTCACCAATGATTGTTACTCCATGCTTCTTAACTGTTTTTCCCAACTCACTGATTTCACAATTCCCACCGAATTCAACCGCCATATCTAGAACTACGGTGCCGGGTCTCATCTTTTTAACCATATCTTCTGTAACAAGAATGGGTGCTTTCTTGCCCGGAACTAATGCTGTGGTAATAACAATGTCGGCTTCTGTTATATGCTTGAAGATCAACGCTTTTTGCTTTTCCAAAAATTCCGCAGAAACTTCTTTTGCATAACCTCCGGCATCCTGCATAGATGCATCGGTTGGAACTTCAATAAATCTGCCGCCAAGGCTTTGAACTTCCTCTTTAACTTGAGGTCTTATATCGGAAACTTCAACGACCGCACCTAATCTTTTTGCTGTACCTAATGCTTGTAAACCGGCAACTCCCGCACCCATTATCACAACTCTAGCCGGGGAAATCGTGCCTGCGGCGGTCATCATCAGAGGAAAAATTTTACCTAGTGCATTTGCGCTAAGTAAAACACTTTTGTATCCTGCAATATTTGCCTGTGAACTTAGCGCATCCATTTTTTGAGCTAAAGTTGTACGAGGAATCATATCCATAGATATGACATTTATTTTTTTCTCGGCGCATTTTTTTGCCAATTCATCGTAATGAAGAGGATAAAGAAAAGTGATTAGCAAAGTTCCAGGCTTCATCAAATCCAATTCATGTTTTTTTAAGGATTCATTTTCAATTGGGCGCTGAACTTTTAGAATAACATCTGCGGATTGGAATAACTCGGCGGTGCCGCTTATAATTTTTGCACCGGCATCAGAATATTTTTCGTTTGTGTAACCGGCACTTAAGCCCGCATCTTGCTCAACATTAACTGTAAATCCGGATTTGATGTACTTAGATACAACTTCTGGCACGGCTGAGACTCGATTCTCGCCTTGCAGAATCTCTTTTGGAATGCCTATAACCACAATCTATTCTCCTCTGGTAAAATTGAAGAAATTTCTTGTTGAAAACATAAAGGGATTTGATTAAAAAACAAAAGTTATTTTGATAATATTGGAACTCTTCCGTTAAATTGCGCTTAAGTTCACATTCGAGACAACCGGAAAACTAATCCATTAATGGCTGTTCATGCGTAAGGCAATGCAATGTTCCAAGTCCCCAAACTAAATCAACTGCATGAATGCCAACTACTTTTCTATCACTAAATATTTCACTAAGAATTCCTATTGCTGCTTTGTCTTTTACATCGTTAAAAGTGGGAACAAGTATGTACGAATTCGAGATATAGAAATTAGCATAACTTGCCGGCAGTCTTTGTCCCTTAAAAACAACAGGCGAAGGCATTGGTAAGTCAATCACTTCTAATTTAGAGGCATCTGGTAAAATCACAGACTCAAGCCGTTCTTTATTTTCTTTTAGAATTTTGTAATTATCATCCTTCGAATTTTCTTCCTGAACTAATGCTACTTTGTCCTTACTTACAAACCGGCAAAGATCGTCAACATGACCATGAGTATCATCGCCTACAATTCCCTTTCCTAACCAAATTACTTTTTGAATGCCAAGATAATCATGAAAAACTTTTTCATAATCACTTTTTGAAAAATCTTTGTTTCTCACCTGGACTTTGGGATCAAGAAGGCACTCTTCGGTTGTTAGTAATACACCATCACCATTTGAATCAATGGAACCGGCTTCTAAAACTACATGAAAATTTTTATGAATCGGCTTAATACTTTTCAGATTCATCTTTTTAGAAATAAAACCGGGCAGATGAGCATCCTTTTTGTAATTATTATACTTAGCCCAGGCATTAAACTTAAAACTTACAAGGTTGAGTTCACTTGAAGTTTTTGATTTCACAAAAATGGGACCTGAATCTCTTGTCCATCCTCTGTTAGTTTTAAGTATAAAAAATTCAACATTAGTTAAATCAGTATTTGAATCTTTTAAAGCTCTAATTGCTTTTTTCTTATGCTCGGAGGATTCAACAATTATTCTAACCTTCTCACCCTCAGCAATTTTCTTTACAATTTCACAGTAAACCCAAATGATCGGTGTAAACTTCCCCGGCCAATCCTCCCTGTTATGAGGCCAGCCAATCCAGGTTGCTTCGTGATTTTCCCATTCAGCGGGGAGACGGTAGTTGGGTTTTTTATTTCGCATAATTGTTAGAATAGTTTCACCCCTTTGGGGTTTTCTTAATCAGATTATGATTTATATCTATAATACTATCAGCCCTCCGGGCTTTTTTAATCCTAAGAAAAGTAAACACTTCTTAAAATTTGCGATAACAATATTTATAATTGCTAACCACGAAGTGGTGATATGATTATAGTTTAACCGTATGGAGAAGGATAAAACAAATCCCAATGGAATGAAATTAAATGTCAATCCATTCAAATAAATATTTTTCGTTGAATTCGATCTCAAATTTCTTGAGTAATTCTAGATATTCTTGTTTAAATGTTATATTCTGATGATGTTTTTCTTGATTAAGAATGTAATTATATACCCTGGAAATATGTGAATGAGAATATGAAAATACTCCATAACCTTCTTGCCAGGAGAATTTTCCTCTAACAAATTTTCTATCATTAATAAATTTTGAGGAATTGTTTTTGATATCTCTGACCAAATCTGAAATTGCCATTACTGGTTTTAAACCAATGAAGGTATGAATGTGATCAGGCATTCCGTTTACAATTATTGACTTTTGTTCCTTTCCCTTCACAATGCCTGCAATGTACTTATTCAACTCTTCCTTCCAAATCTTACCAATTAAATTTTGCCTGCCGTTAACTGCAAAAACAACTTGAATATAAACTTGCGAATATGTTCCAGCCATAATTTTTATCCTTTTACTCCTATGTGGTTTAAAACACAATACGATAATTTATTATGATAATATCAGCTCTTCGGGTTTATTTTAATACCGAGTGTAAATAAATACTTCTAAAAATTACAATATCCATATCTATGAAAGTTAACCACGAAGTGGTGACATGATTATAGTTTAACCATAAAGAGAAGGATAAAACAAATCCCAATGGGATGAAATTAAATGTCAATCCATTCAGATAAATATTATTCGTTGATTTCAATCTCATACTATTCCAATAATTCAAAGTGCTGAAATAATTTTACCCATTTGGGGTTTAGAAACATATTACTCTAATTTTTTTTAGTAATACCAGCCCTTCGGGCTTAACAAAATTCCAGAGTTAAACCAATCGATTAACTTGAGAAATAAATAGACTTACATTAAAAATCTATTAGTAATTCCATCGTACGAATCAATTCTTCTATCTCGTAAAAATGGCCAATTGCGCCGAATGTATTCTATTCTATCCAAGTCAATTTCTGCAATCAATATTTCTTCCTTATTAGAAGATGCTTGTGCAATCACCACACCTTGCGGGTCTGTGACAAATGATGAACCCCAAAAATCTATTCCAGCAGAATTTTTATCCGGCTTCTCTAAACCAATTCGATTTACTGATGCAACGTAAACTCCATTAGCAATGGCGTGTCCGCGTTGGACTGTATGCCAAGCTTCGAGTTGAGCATTACCATGATCTGTTTTCTCATGAGGATGCCAGCCAATTGCAGTAGGATAAAAAATTACAGCGGGGTCTTGCATTGCAGTTAATCTTGCAGCTTCGGGATACCACTGATCCCAGCAGATCAGTGTGGAAATTTTTCCAAATTTTGTATTGAAAGACTTGTAACCTAAATCACCTGGAGTAAAATAAAATTTTTCATAGTACGATGGATCATCAGGAATATGCATCTTACGGTAAATCCCCTCGAGCTTTCCTTCTTCATTTATAATTGCGGCTGTGTTGTGGTAAATTCCCGCTGCCCGTTTCTCAAATAGCGATGCGATGACAACAACTCCGAGCTTCTTGCATATTTTTGAGATGGCTTCAGTTGAAGGACCGGGAATAGTCTCTGCCAAATTGTAATTATCAATGTCCTCTTTTTGACAAAAGTATTGTGAGCGAAATAATTCGGGAAGACAGATTACATTGGCGCCTTTTTTAACTGCTCGTTCAATCCACGTTATGGCTTTTTCCAAATTATCATTGGGGTTATTGCTTAAGCTGATTTGAATCAACCCGATTTTAAATTTAGTTGTTGCCGCCGATTTTATTTTACCCATATTGAAATTCCACTTATGTTTTTGAATACCGCGAATCTACGAGAACAAAATAGTATTGCCACGAATTGCACGAATAAACACAAATAGATTCGTGAAAATTTGTGTCCGTTAGCTAACGGATTAGTGGCAGTATTTCCTAACGTAGAATCTTTTCCTCAATTAATTTTTCATCTTCGGAATATTCTTTACTCAAAACCAACTTTCCATTTTCATAAATTTCGATGTACCACAATGAAGTATTATCTCGGTAAATCTTAGTTTCACCATCGAGTATATTTTTTTTGTAGTTCTGTTTTGTCCACAAATTTCCGTTCTCATAAAATGATTTTGTTATTCCTTCTCTGAAGCCGGATTTAAAATTACTCTCAACTCTGATTTTTCCATTTTCATAGTATTCGTAACCTACGCCATCAAGTTTGCCGTACAGATAATTTTTAATTGATAATAAACTGTCATTCTCATAAAACTCTTTCGCTTGGCCATGAAGATTTCCACCCCCATAATTGAAAATACCTTTTAGCTTGCCGCTTTCATAGTACCATTTTGTCATTCCGTTTTGCAAATTACTGTCAAAATTAGCTTCTGCTTTAAGAACACCGTTCTTGTAATAATCTCTGCTTACTCCAACTTTCTCACCGTTAACAAAAAGGTATTCGGACTTTAATTCACCAGATTCGTAATAAGCCCTGTAGGAATTGACTAATAAACCATTTGTATATTCTCCAACTTCTTTAAGAATTCCTTTTTCATGGAATGTTCTAAATTCACCATTGAATCTATTATCAATATAGTTTACATATTCCTTAAGAATTCCGCTTTCATAAAATGATGAGGACAAACCATTCTTTCTTCCATCTCGATAATTAGTTATCTCTTTCAAAATTCCGGTTTTATAATAATGTCTGGATTCACCGTCTAACTTTCCGTTCTTAAAATTTTCAATTTGTCTAAGCTTACCATCTGAGAAAAAGGTATTCTTTACTCCATCTTGGGAATAAGTGAATGAACAAAAACAAACCAAAATAAAAACTGAACAAGTAAATTTTATCATCTTAAAAACTCTTACTTGAGACTAAATTACCCTTTGCATCATAATCTCTCGATCTTTGAAGAATCCCAGAGGAATAATACTCCTCTTTAGATAATACTCCATTTGCGCTAAACATTTTAACCCATCCTTCAAGCAAATTGTTAATATAATATTCATCGCGAAACAATGATCCATCTTTATAATAAATTTTTCGAGCACCAACGATTTTACCATTCTCTAAATTATCTAAAGATTTCATAACACCATTTTCATGATAGGTTTTTCGCTCGCCGTTCAGCTCATCATTTCTATAGTATACTGCCGATTCTAAAATTCCATTGGGGTAGTAAGTAAGTGCAATACCGTCTTTCACATTATTGTCATAAAAGTATTCTGCTTGGATTGCCCCATTTTCAAAATATTCTTTTGTAATTCCCTTTTGAACTCCTTTAATGAAATCCATTTCTAACTGAAGCACACCGTTCTCAAAATACTTGTACGATTTTCCATCCAGAGTATCGCTTACAAAATTCCAAACTTCTCTTAGAAAGCCGCTGTCATAATAAGTTTTCATTTCATTTTCTTTTTTACCGTCACGTAAAAATATTTCTTCTTTGAGTGTGCCGTTATCATAATAGTTTTTAATCGTTTTTTCTTCTTCTTCAAACTTACCCTGAAAATCGTACTTGATACGGTTGGTTATCTCTCCATTTTTGTAAGAATCTTTTACTCTCAAATTTCCCGCACCATCATACAGCCGAACTTCACCTTCAATCCTATCATTAACAAACATTGCTTCGAGAGCAACCATGCTGTTTTCATGATACACAATTGTTTTCCCATCCTGGATTCCGTTAACGTAATAGCTTGAAACTTCCGGTTTACCATTTTTATAATATGTTGTTGATCTTCCTTGAAGCAGTCCATCAATATAATTCCACTCTCCCTGAAGCTCTCCGGTTTTGTAATACGTTTTGGTCACGCCGTCAAGCTTTCCATTTACATAAAGCTGTTCGGACCAAAGCTCACCGGTTTCATAGTACCATTTAGAAATTCCTTCTTTCACTCCATTTTTATAATTCCATTCGATGCTTACAAGTCCATCGTCAAACAACCAAGTGGAAATGCCATCTTCCTTACCATTAAAGAAGCGCCACTTTTTCCAAAGTTTTCCGTTGGGGTAAAATTCTAGATAATCTCCGTGAAGCTGACCATTCCAGTAATCACCCTGAGTTTTTGGGAGTCCATTTGGATAGTAAGTTCGCTTTACTTCAACGGAGGAAGAGTCTTGCGCAAATAAACATGAATTGATAAAAAGAAATAGAAATAAAATTAAAACAGTATTTCTCAACGGTACCTTTGTTGCAGTTGTTAGAATCCAATTAAAACCATCGCAAACTTAAGATTTATTGATGATAAGAAAAATTGAATATGGAAGAACCTGAAGAACATTATCTTCTTATAATGGAGTTTCTATTCAGAAGTAAGCAGCTATATAAAGCGGTAAATCTTTTTGCCACAATATCAGTAACATTTCTTCCCCAGAATCATCCGTGAAAATTGAAAATAACACTTTCAATTTTCACGGTAACTAATTATATTAGCTGCCATGATAAAAAGAGCACAAGAAATACAGATTCTTGCTGGACTCAAGAATAATCCCGCAGTTGCCTTGCTTGGACCCAGGCAAGTCGGTAAAACAACATTAGCAAAGCATATCGAGCTGATTAAAAAAGAAAAATCAGTTTATTTAGACCTTGAAAACCCAAGAGATATAAGAAAACTTGATGATGCATATTCATTTTTTGAAAGAAACAATGACAAACATGTAATTATAGATGAAGTGCAAGTGCTGCCACATCTCTTTAAGGTATTAAGACCTGCAATTGATAGCCATAGAAAAGCCGGACGATTCTTACTGCTCGGTTCCGCCTCACCATCACTGATAAAAGGTGTTTCAGAATATCTTGCAGGCAGGATTGCGTTCATCGAATTAACACCGTTTAATCTTTTAGAATTAAAGTCAAAATCCATAAATCAGGAAACTTTATGGATGAAAGGCGGTTTTCCGCTTTCACTGCTTACGAAAAAGCTTTCCGATTCATTGGATTGGCGAAGCAATTTTGTAAAAAGTTATATTCAAACAGAACTTGCTAGACTTTTTCATGTTAATCTAACGCCTATTGTCCTGCAGAATTTTTGGCAAATGCTAGCTCATTTTAATGGCGGTATCTGGAACGCAAACACTTTTGCAAGTTCGCTTGGTGTTACTGCTCCAACCGTACGCCGTTATCTTGATTACATGGAAGGCGCGTTTCTTGTTAGACGACTTTATGCTTGGTATGCCAATGCTAAAAAAAGACTAGTCAAATCTCCAAAAATATTTTTAAGAGACAGCGGTATTCTGCACTCATTATTAAACATTGATGAACCAAATGAGTTGTACGGACATCCCGGTGCGGGAAATTCGTGGGAAGGATTTACTATAGAACAGATCGTAACATTTTTACCATCAAATTTAAGTGCGTATTATTATCGTACTCATCATGGTGCTGAAGCAGACCTTGTATTAGTTAAAGGAATCAAACCGCTTACAGCCATTGAAATAAAACTTTCTAACTCGCCCGCTATATCAAAAGGTTTTTATGAATGCGTTTCCGACTTAAAAACTCAGAAGAATTTTATAATTACTCCCAACAGCGATGATTATCTCACTAAAGAGAAGATTCATGTATGTTCGCTTATTTCCTTCCTAAAAAATCACCTACCTACAATTGTAAAACAAAAATGAAAAGATTGACAATTTAAAAACCAACGATTTGCAAATTGATGAACGAAGATAGACGATTACTACATTGTTGATTGTGAATTGAGAATTGGCAATTTGCTGCATCTTCCATGGATGACACAGTCGCATCGTGACAAAGTACCATCTGTCGTTGAGTATTTCATTGATGTATCGGACAGGCTGTGACAATCATGTAGTTTTATCATGACAGACTTTGATTTGTTGAGGATAAGAAAAAATCATTTTCAAGGAGAGTTGTGTACTTATAAAATTTCATTTTAATATTCCCCTTGTTGTGAGGTAATTAGTCAGCCAATTATCGTCCCAATAGTTTTCAATTAGGATAGTATTTCAAGTAGATAAATTTTAACCGTTTCTTTCATAACATAAGTATAGTGCATCTAAGGAGAGCGATTTGCAACATAAATCTGATTTTTTTATGTTTGACATACCAAACGGTCGGTTTATGAAACAATCAAAACAGCATATACTAAGTATCGCTTTCAGCCTTTTTCTCCACAAATGCTTCAAGGATGTGACCTTGAAAGAAATTGTAAAGGAAACAGGATTATCAAAAGGTGCATTTTACCATCACTTTACAAGTAAAGAACAGCTTTTCTTTGAGGTTGTTGATACATTTTATTTACAAGTAATGCTGGTCGATTATCAAAAATTAAATCACAATTCGCTGTGGGACTTTTATCATGATTATATCTCCCATATCCAAAATTCAATTCGTGATTTTAGGAGGGGGCTGAATACTTCCAATTCAAATTCAAGCATAGATATAAACTATATCACTCTAATGTTTGATGCCATGAAATTGTTCCCTGGATTCAAAGAGAAATTGATCGTTGCACAAAATGATGAACTTAATGCGTGGATTAAGATCGTTAAAATATCCAGGGAGAAGGGAGAATTTTCATCACCAATGACCGACGAACAAATTGCAAGAATGTTTGTTTACTCAAATGATGGCATCGGTTTACGTCTTTTAATAGAAGGAAAATTAGATAATGCTACTGCAGAAATGCTTACTCTGTGGGATAATTTCTATAAAGAAATAAAAGATTGATTCTTCTACTATGAGATAATTAAGAATAGAATTTATAAAATTCATTATTAAAGCTTGTAATAGAAGTAACTGGTATTTGAGAATGCTCTGGGAAACCAATTTAGTACTTCGTTAAAATATTAAACCGTATCATTTTATTAAGTTAATTTTTCGGAGAAGTTAATATGATTAAAAATCAAAGTTGGTGGTATGTTTTTTTATTGTTGATAACTGCATGGAATACATCAAACGGACAAAATGAAAAACATATCATTTATTTATCTTGGAAAAATGTCGTAGATATTTCACTTGAGGAAAACCTTGATCTTAAATTGAAATCACTTGATTATGAAATACAAGGCTTGGAAACGTGGAAATCTTTGTCGTTATTCTTACCATCGTTGACCTACCAAGGAATTATGCAGCGGAATGTGGAACTCCCTGTTTTCGTATTTATGGGCCAGAAGTTCGCTGTTGGATCTCCATATAATTTCCAGCACTCGCTAAGTCTATCTTTCCCGATTTTTACCGGTGGAAGCAGATGGTTTAATTATGATATTCAGAGAAGCATTAAAAAATCTTTAAAGGAAGAATTAGAAGGGAAAGAGGAAGAGACAGTTCTAAATTCAATTCAGGCTTATTATGAAATTATCCTCGCAGAAGAATTAAATAAGTCCGCCGAAGACGCAGTTTCTGTTGCCAAACAAAATTTGGATCAGGTGCAAAAATTCTACAATGCAGGAACTGCCACCGAACTTGACCTGCAAAGGGCAAAAGCACAGTATTCATCTACTCTTCCAATTTTAGAATCAACACTCTCCAACAAAAAACTTTCGATGCAAAAACTTAAAAGCTTATTGAACATTCCTTTGACTGATTCGATTGTAATTACAGATTTTTTGGATAAAACGGAATTCCTGGGTGAATATTCGAAAATGTCGTTGGAAGAGTTTAAATCACTCTCAAGAGAAAATAGGAATGACATCCGGGCATTAAAATATCAGGAGGAGGCGACAAATACTGGTGAAAAAATTGCGCTCGGACAGTTTGCTCCTTCTGTTTCTATTTCGGCAAGTGTTGATCAAGCTGCTCCCTTGGAGAATTCAAAAGTAAGATGGGATGATTATATACGATCTAAGTCCATTACGCTCTCGGTCACTTGGCCTTTATTCGAAGGTGGTAAAAAAATACTCGATTATCAAATTGCAAGAATTAAATCAGAGCAAATGGATTTGCTTATTAAGCAAATGCAGTTTGCAGTTGAATTGGACATTGAACAAAATTACTACAGTTATATCGAAACATCGAAAAGCCTGCTGAGCCTAAAAGATGCATTAGATCAATATCAAGAGAGTCTTCGCATTTCAAATCTACTTTATGCACAAGGTATGAGTAACCAGCTTGATGTACTCAACGCACAGCTCCTATACGCAAAAAGCAAAAGCGATTACTTACAGGGAATATTTAATTATAACATTAGCCAGTTGGCTTTACTTAAGTCGGTTGGATTGTTAAACAAAATCTGGGAATAATTTTTTGAGGATAATATGCACACAAGAATAATTGTTTTTATCTTTTTTATTATGCTGCTCATGAATGGATGTTCAAAGAAAGATGAAGAAAATGTGGAGAATGCAGTTCCGGTAAAAATCTATAAGGTTAAATCCGAATCGATTTCAAAATATATTAGAGCAACAGGTGCAGTTACTGCAGAAGAAGATGTGATTGTATACGGTAAAATAGCTGAACGTATTGAAAAGATTCATGTTAAACCCGGTCAGAGAGTTGTTAAAAACCAGATACTTGCAGAACAGAAAAATGATATTCAAAAACAGGGATTGGAAATTGCAAACTCATCGCTAAAAACCGCTGAAGCTCAAGCCAAGTTTGCTGCTCAGGAATTTGAACGAATTAACAAACTCTATTTTGAAAAAGCAATCAGCCAGCAGCAATTCGATCAAGTAAAAACTACAAAGGAAACAGCCGAACAGGCATTTAATCAAGCTCAATCCGGTTACGAACAGGCAAAAGAACAACATGAAAATAGTTTTGTCAAAGCACCGTTCGATGGTGTTGTAGCTGCATTATTTGTTGAAGAAAACCAAATGGTGAACATCGGCCAGCCTGTTGTTCAGGTAGTTTCACCTTCGAATATGAAATCAAAAATTTATTTAACCGGAGAGGACATTCAAAATGTCAAAGTCGGGCAAAAGGTGCTTATTAAATTCCCGACAATTCCCGGTGAAGTATTTGCCGGAAGGGTTAATAAAATAAATACTGCAATCGACCCAATGTCAAAATCGTTAGAAGTTGAAATTGCATTTCTCTCAAAAGATAATAGAATTAAATCCGGTTTGTTCGGTGAGTTTTTAATTGAGACTGAATACATTGCAAATAGTCTTGTTATTCCCGAACCTGCATTGATTCCTCAAACAGAAATCAAGATTGACAGGGAAACCGGTTTGCAAAACACATTTAAGAAATACTACCTATTTGTAATTGAAAAAAACAGAGCAAAAATGAAAGAAGTAAAAACCGGTATTGCCAACAACGGTCAAATACAAATTACCAACGGACTTACTATTGGCGACTCGGTAATAATTGTCGGACAGAATATTGTCAAGGAAGGTCAAACTGTAAATGTAATTGAATAAGGAAAATTTGAATTATGCTACTAACAAGATTTTCTCTAAAGAGACAGATTACCCTCGTAATGATTTATGCGGTGATAATCTTTTTCAGCTTCTTCTCACTCTCACAATTAAAAATCGATTTCTTCCCAGATATAACTTTTCCGTTTGCGGGAGTAATCACAAGTTATTCAGGCGTTGGGCCCGATGATATAGAAAACTTGATAACGAGACCCGTTGAGGAAGCTGTATCGTCTGTAAAAAATATTGAAAAAGTTAATTCGCAGTCTTATAAAGGTTCCTCGGTTGTTACTCTCGAATTCAAATACGGAACCGATATGGACAAAGCGGAAAACGATATCCGTAAAAATCTGGATTATATAAGAGATTATTTACCTGCCGATGCAACTGAACCACTCGTTTTTGTTTTCGATCCGTCGATGATGCCGATAAGTTATTTTAGTATAAGTTCTCCTTATCTCGGTCCCGCAGAAATAAGAAGGTTAACCGAAGATAAGATAGAACCTTTGCTTGAAAGAGTTGACGGCGTTGCTTCAGTCCAAACGATGGGTGGTCAACAAAGGCAAATAAATGTTAATATTAATCCCGTTTTGCTAGCATCGTACGATTTATCTCCAAATGATGTTCTACAGACAATTCAACTTGGCAGCGGTTTACAGCCTTCAGGTGCTATTCAAACTTCAGTCAAGAATTATAATCTCCGCGTACTAAGCGAATATTCATCTTTGGATCAGATTAAGAAAATGATTTTAACTTATAAAAACGGTGTGCCGGTTTACATTAGCGATGTTGCTAATGTAGTGGATGATTACAAAGAAAATACTAATGAGGTTAGGGCAGATTACGGTGAAGGCGTATTGATAATGATAATGAAACAATCAGACGCTAATACTGTCCTTACAAGCAGAAAAGTTAAAGAAGCTATTCCCGATATTATTGCTGGATTACCCCAGGGTACAAAGTTAAGCGTTATCTGGGACCAGTCGGAATTTATAATGAAATCAGTGAATAATTTGCGGGATTCTGCATTAATTGCATTTATCTTTTCATTTGCAGTAATATATTTCTTCTTAAGGAATATACGCGGAAGCATAATATTAGGTATCTCAATTCCGCTTTCCGTAATAGCTACTTTTGCAGTTATGTATGCAGCGAACATTACTTTAAACATAATCTCAATGGCTGGTCTTGCGCTTGCAATCGGAATGTTGGTGGATAACTCGATAGTTGTTCTCGAAAATATCTACAGACACCATGAGATGGAAAAGAATCTTATGGATTCCGCAGATATTGGAACAACAGAGGTTGGAATGGCAATTACGGCTTCAACATTAACTACAATAGCTGTATTCTTGCCGGTTTTATTCGTTCCAAATATCACCGGGCAGCTATTTAAGGATATGGTGCTTACAATATCGTACAGTCTGGTTGTTTCATTAATTGTTGCGGTTACGATTGTGCCGATGATGGCTACAAGAATTCTAAAACTCGAAATGAACAAGAAAGATAACCGCTTCACACGAATAAAAAACAAAATGGGCGACTGGCTGATAAAGTTATCAAACTATTATAGTAAAACTTTGCACTGGTCTATCTATCATAAAAAAACGGTGTTAATTTCTGTTACTGTTCTGTTCGTTTTATCATTGGGATTAGCTGCATTGCTTGGCGGCGAATTTATGCCTAAATCTGATCAGGGCTTGATGTATGTTGTTATGGAATCGCCGTCCGGTACACCCATTGAACGAACTAGAATGTATGCTTACAACATTGAAGATATTATTAAAGAAACAGTTGGTAAAGAAGATTTTGAATCACTGTCAATATTTTATGGCGAAAGAGAAGGTCTTGGTGCTTTTGGAGTAACCTCAAATACTATAGAGATTATGGTAAAATTAACTCCCAAGGAGAAAAGAAAAACATCACAGTTCGAAATACAGGATGGGTTGAGAGAAAAATTTGATAAAATACCCGGTGTTACATATATATTCCAGGAAGGCGGTTCGTTTACAACCGAGAAGGATATTGAAGTAAAAGTTATCGGATTTGATGCAGCCGGGGCAAAGGTTATTGCAAATGAGTTGAAATCTAAAATGGAAAAAGTAAACGGACTGGTTGATATTTCTTTGAACACAAAAGAAACTACGCCGGAACTACAGGTTCATCTTAACAAGGATTTATTGAATCATTATAACTTATCCACACTGCAAGTTGCTGGAAATATTTCAACTGCAATTCAAGGAAAAGTTGCTTCCCAATTCCGTGAAGCGGGAGATGAATACGATATTTATGTTCAATTCGCAAAGGAGTATCGAAACAAAAAGGAATCGCTGGAACAAATCGAACTTGCCTTGCCGACAGGCGGCAGAGTAAAATTAAAAAATATTTCCACAATAGTGGAGGAACAATCGAGTCCAACAATATTTAGAGAGAACCAAAGCAGGTTCGTTTCAGTTGGATGCGGATTATCCGGTATTGACCTTTCAGCCGCTGTTACTACGATTAAAAAGATTATTGCGGATACTCCTATCCCTTCCGATTATCAAATAATACTTGGTGGAACAGCGGAAGATCAGCAGGAAGCATACTTTTACTTGGGATTAGCTTTCATCGCGGCTGTTTTATTAGTTTACATGATAATGGCTTCGCAGTTTGAATCTTTGGTTGACCCATTGATTATAATGTTCACAGTTCCTCTTTCAATAATCGGTGTGTTCATCTTTCTTGCAATAACCGGAACATCATTCAGCGTAATGGCTCTTGTTGGAATTGTCATGCTTGTAGGAATTGCTGTTAATAACGGAATCGTATTAGTTGATTACATTAATCAACAAAGCCACAAAGGCATGGAATTATATGAAGCTGTTAAGCTCGGTTGTAAAGCAAGAATGAGACCTGTGTTAATGACGGCTTTAACTACAATTCTCGGTATGGTCCCGCTTGCAATTGAATTAGGCTCGGGTTCCGAAACATGGTCGCCATTGGCAAGAGCTGTAATTGGTGGATTAACTGCAACCACTATACTTACTTTAATTGTAATTCCAGTACTTTACATCGTTTTCGAACGTGCCGGCGAAAGAGTTAAGATTTATTTAAGGCACCGAAGGGCAAAATAATAGCAGATTTGCATAGAGTGTCTTTACTTTCTTTCCCAATGGCTTTTTCCTCGAAAATGTACTATACCATGATTACATTTTCCATACGAGTTTGATTATTGATAGCATTATAAGTTTATCTTGAGATTCCGCCAGCATAGTGATCAAAGGAAAATATACTCTCAGATCTTTCTTCCAATCACTTCAGCAATCAGCTTGATCTGTCTCATCATCTCATAAAATTGATCTGGAAGAAGCGCTTGAGGACCATCGGACAGTGCATTTTCGGGATCGTGATGAACTTCCACCATCAAAGCATCTGCACCGGCAGCAACCGCAGCTCGCGCCATGGGAAGCACTTTGTCACGCAGTCCTGTTGCATGTGAAGGATCGGCAACAACAGGTAAATGACTTCGCTTGTGAACAACAGGAATTGCTGAAAGATCAAATGTGTTGCGAGTGTAAGTTTCAAAAGTTCTAATTCCCCTTTCACAAAGCATTACATTCATGTTTCCGTTTGATAGAATGTATTCTGCCGACATTAGCCAATCTTCAACTGTTGCAGCTAAACCTCTCTTTAACATCACAGGTTTAGAGGCTTTACCTATCTCACGAAGCAATGAAAAGTTTTGCATGTTTCTTGCGCCGATCTGAAAAATGTCTGTGTACTCTTCTATCAATTTTATGTGTGATATTTCCATTACTTCGGTGATTACAAGTAAATTGAATTTATCCCCTGCTCTTCTTAACAACTTCAAACCATCTTCTCCCAATCCTTGAAACGCATAAGGCGATGTACGTGGTTTGAAAGCGCCTCCTCTTAAAACCTTGGCTCCGGATTTGAAAACAATTTCCGCTATAGTAAAAATTTGTTTTTCACTTTCAACCGAACACGGACCTGCAAATACTACTACTTCATTGCTTCCAATGGTAACATCTTTAATCTTTATTTCGGTATTTTCTTTTTTAAAGCTTCGGCTGGCAAGTTTGAAAGGTTCAGTAATTCTATAAACCTCTGCAACGCCGTCTAATATTTTAACTTTGCGAATGTCAAAGTCGGGTTTTACTCCAATTGCACCGAGAACAATTTGCTCAACTCCTGTAGATTTATGAACCGCAAAACCAAAATCCTCAAGATGCTTGATTACATTTTCAATCTGTTTGTCAGCAACATTCTTGTCTAAAACTACAACCACGATAACTCCATTTTATTAATGATATTTTTTCTCACCGGTTTCAATTTCCAAATCAACATAATCTTCCTTCGTAGGAATCGCACATGTATAATCAGGACTGTAAGCACAATATGGATTATAAGCTATATTAAAATCAATTGTATAAATGAAATCTTTTTCGGCATACAATTTAAAATCCAAATATCTTCCTACACCGTAAGATTCCTCATTAGTTGTTTTATCAGTAAACCAGATGCTAAAATATTCGTCCCCGCTTTTACTTGATCCTTTATAAACATTCAACCGGTAAGATTTTTTTTGATAATTAAAACTCACAAAACCATAACGAACTACTTTCCGTTCCTCACCTTTCGTTCCGAAAATTGAGATTGTGTCCTTGACAGGATATTCAAAAAGCTTGCTCTTAAAAACAAAATTAGGATTAACGTCAAAGTACTTTAGCGGATGAAACTCAACTTTACCTTTGAAATTAAAAGGAGAGTTGAGATCAGCTTTCATATAGTCATCTTTTTCTTGTCGCTGCTTTTCAATTGATGCGATATATTCCTTTTGCTCGGAAGTATAATTCTCACCGCAAGAGATAAATATTGCTATTAGAACAATTAAAATTAAATAATTTATAAAAGCTAAATTAAAGCTAGACAAAACCAGTTTCTTCACAATTCGCAATCGTTCGTAGAGAAACTGGGTTTGTTCATGATTCATAATTTTAATTTGGGGCTTCATCTTAATCTTCATCAACCAGAGGTGGACAGATTTTAATCTCTTACTGCTTTTCATCCTGCTTCACTTTCTTTTTGAGTTCACTTAATTTATTTAGCGCTTCGATAGGAGTAAGCTGATCAATCTCTAAGTCGCCGATTTCTTGTCTGATCTTATCATCTTGAAATTCAAATAAAGAGATTTGATTCATTTCAACACCAGCCAGTTTTTTCAATTTTTCCTTTTTTATTTCGTAAGGAGTTAATTCTTTGCTTTCAAGATTAGTAAGAATTTCTTTTGCGCGATTTGTAACGAATCGCGGCAGCCCAGCCATTTGAGCTACTTGAATTCCATAGCTGTGATCTGCTCTACCGGAATTCACTTTGTGAAGAAAGATAATTTTATCATCGTACTCTCTGACTTCCACTTTATAATTTTTTATTCGGGGAAAAAGATCAGCCATTTCATTCAACTCATGATAATGAGTTGCAAAAAGTGTTTTGGCGGCTACTAAAGGATTCTCGTGAATGTACTCGGTGATCGCCCATGCAATAGATATTCCGTCAAATGTACTTGTACCTCTGCCAATTTCATCCAGCAGAATTAAACTTTTATCGGTAGCATTATTCAAAATATTTGCTGCCTCCTGCATTTCAACAAGAAATGTGCTTTCTCCTGCGGAAATGTTATCACTAGCACCGACACGCGTAAATATTCTATCAACCAAACCAATCTTTGCATCTTTGGCCGGAACGAAAGAACCTATTTGAGCCATCAAAACAATCAAACCGACTTGACGCAAGTAAACCGATTTACCTGCCATATTCGGACCGGTTAACAAAATAATTTGATCCTTCACATTATCGATGTAGCAGCTATTTGGCGTAAACTTTTCGCCCGGCAGAAGAATTCTTTCAACAACTGGATGCCTGCCCTCAACAATTTCAAGCTTTGCATCATCGCTTAGAGTCGGTTTACAGTACTTATATTGTTCAGCACAATCAGCGAAAGAAAGAAAACAATCAAGCATACCAATCAATCTTGCATTAAGCTGAATTGATTCCGCCTCCTCAGCAATCATCAATCTAACTTCATTAAATAGCTGGAATTCTAGATCGTAAATTTTTTCTTCTGCATGAAGAATCTTATCCTCATAATCTTTTAGTTCGGGTGTGATGAATCTTTCTGAATTGACCAATGTTTGCTTGCGGATGTAATTATCCGGGACTTTTTCTTTATGTGCGTGCGATATTTCGATGTAGTATCCGAATACTTTGTTATAACTGACCTTGAGAGATGAAATGTTTGTTCTTTCTCGTTCGGATTTCTGAAGTGCCGCAATCCAATCCTTTCCATGAAGAGCAATGTCTCTAAGCTCATCCAGCTCAGGACTATGATTAAATTTAATTACACCGCCGTCAATCACTGCAAGCGGAGGTGAATCAATAACCGCATTCTCAATTTTCTCAACTAGTTTCTCGAGAGATGCTAACGATTCGCCTAATTGCTTTATGGTTTTTGTTTTTGAAGTGCTAAGCAAGGTTTTTATTTCGGGAATTTTTTTAAGTGAGGATTTTATAGCAACAACTTCTCGAGGATTTGCTCTGCCGGTACAAATTCTGGAGATTAATCGTTCGAGATCACCAATCTCTTTTAATAATTCGGATAGTTTCGTTCTCGCCATTTTATTTGAGAGTAAATCTCCCACACATTCCTGTCTTTTCAATATTGGTTCGAGCTTAATGAGTGGCGCCGAAATCCATTTCTTTAGCATTCTACCGCCCATTGCAGTTTGTGTCTTATCAAGAATTGAAATTAGCGATCCTTCCCTGCCGCCTTCCTGAATGTTGAATGTAATTTCAAGATTTCGTTTGGTAGAATAATCGAGGATCATATACTCGCCTGGATTGTGGGCAGAGATTTTGTTAAGATGAGATAAGTTTGCTTTCTGAGTCTCTTGCAAATAATTTAAGATAGCTCCGCTTGCAATGATTCCGACTGAAAAATTCTCAATTCCAAATCCTTTCAAATTTACAGTTTTGAATTGCATTAACAACAATTCCTTAGCATAATCAAAATTGAAAATCCAATCATCAAGCTTAGATATTCGTATCGTTGGATTTAATTTCTGAACTAAGCCAGTGAAGAATTCCTTATCTCTTTTTTGAACAAGGATTTCCGAAGGCGAAATTGATTCGATGTGCTGAGAAATTTGAGTTGATGAAATTTCAAATGCAAAAAATTCACCTGTAGAAATATCGCTGAATGAGATTCCTGCCATTTCATCTTTCTGACAAACAGCCATAAGGTAATTATTCTTTTTATGATCAAGCAGTTTATCAGAAAATGCTACTCCAGGTGTTACGACTTCAATTACTTCTCGTTTAACAATTCCCTTCGCAAATTTTGGATTTTCGACCTGCTCACAAACCGCAACACGATATCCAGCGCGAACAAGCTTAGGCAAGTATGAATCAATTGCATGATGAGGAAAACCGGCGAGAGGAACATCCTCTGCTGCTCCGTTTGCTCGTCTAGTTAAAGTAATGCCAAGAACCTTAGAAGCAATTTTTGCATCTTCTTCAAATGTTTCGAAGAAATCGCCCATCCTAAATAAAAGTATCGTATCAGGATTTGCTTCCTTGATCCTGTAATATTGTGTCATCAAAGGAGTTTGATTCATAGCATAGCAATAAAAATGAATGCTAAATTACCTTAATGAGCGTATAATATCAATTCTATAGCGAGAGATAGTGAAAAGTGAAACGTGAAAGGTCAAACGTTAAAAATGAAAAACTTAGATATGCCAGATTTGCGCTACACTAATCGTAACATGAAATCTGGCACATCTGTTTAAAACTCAGTTCCTTGCAACTGTTAACAATATCTGGTACAATTGTGCATTTTATTGTAGGGATCGAACTCCTGCTCAATCCGCAGTTTACGTTAGCTACCTTGTATTCGGAACAAGCAGGAGCTTGCTCCCTACAAGGATAAACATCAATGCCCACCTTTACCTTGCATCATAACCTCAACTCTGTGAATCTTTTCTTCCTTCACAAGTATCCATAAAAATGTGGGGAGTAAGGATCGAGCTCCTGCTCGATCCGCCGTTAGTGCAAGATATTAAAATTGGAACTAGTGAAAACAACATTGCGGAAAGACCAGAACCTAACCGCCTAAGCCAAACCTGTCCGCCTAAGCCAGAGGCTTACAGGTTTGGTAGAGGCTTACAGGTCTGGCGGTGGGGTGTAAGCAACTTAGATTACACAATAATATATTTGTACCATAATAAAATGTGTACCGTAACACACATTTTACTCCTCTCCAAGCAGGGGACACCACGTACATTTTCCCCTCTCGAGAGGGGAACGGAAGGGGTGTGTCAACAACTTGATTAATCAACAAACCAATAAAATCAAAACCATGAAACGAACAATCATTCCATACAATCCAGCTCTCAAAGAAAAAGCACGAAAACTAAGAAACACTGTATATATATACAGAAATAATGCTTTGGAACTATCTTAAGCACAAACAAATGAAAGGATACAACTTCCACCGCCAAAAGCCAATTGATAATTACATCGTTGACTTCTTTGATAGCGAACTTATGCTCGCGATAGAAGTTAATGGAGAAAGCCACTATGGCAATGAAATGCGAGATGCACGACGAAAAAAGAAAATTGCGAGCTATGGAATTGAATTTCTGAGGTTTGATGATTTGGATATTGTCATAAACTTGATTTGGTGATAAGGAGAATTGAAAATTGGATTGATGAGTATGAAGCTAGAAAAAGTTAAATATGGAGAAAGGATCTGCAAAAGACACACCCCTCGCCCCTCTCAAGAGGGGACAAAACGCTTTTAAAAATTTTAATAACGGTGCAATTCCTTTCCAGCCAATGGCTGGTAAACTTGAGAAGGGAACGAAAGCCTGCGCGCCTCTGGCGGGGATGTGTAAGTAACTCAAATTACTGGCAATATAAATGTAATAGCGCAATCCACTCTCAAGAGGGGATTTTTAAGCTATGACGTGCTTGCATTAAAATCATATTTTCCTATATTTGCCACTAAAATTATCGGGTTGGGTACTACATCATTTCTTAATTTCACCCGAAATTATTCAACAAAATTGGTTTACATTGAAAGAAGAATATCACAAGTGGTATACTAATCATTTAAGCAGAGACTTCGAAATGCTGGTATTTGGTCATTCCGGATTTCCGGTAATCCTCTTCCCTACTTCAAAAGGAAGATATTACGAGTACAAAGATTTTAAGTTGATAGAATCCGCCAAACATTTAATTGATACCGGCAGAGTAAAAATTTATTGCCCCGATGGTATTGATGAAATGAGCTGGTATAATTATTCAATTCATCCTGCTGATAGAGTAAAAACTCATATCGGTTACGAGAATGTAATCTTACATGATGTCATTCCGTTTGCGAAATATGAAACCGGGCAGCCCAAAGTCGCTGTTGGCGGCTGCAGCTTTGGCAGTTATCATGCTGCAAATATTGCTTTTCGTCATCCTGATCAAATTGGATATTTAATTTCAATGGGCGGCTCATTCGACATTAAGCAATTTATTATGGGCTATTATGACGACAATTGTTACTTCAATAATCCACCAGATTATTTACCTAATCTATCGGATAGTTGGTATCTCGATAGGTTAAAAAACATGGGAATTGTTCTCGGAACCGGTGAATGGGACATGTGCTTGAATGATAATATTCAGCTTTCAAATATTCTTAATTCTAAAGCAATAAATCATTGGCTCGATATTAAAAAGTGGGCTGGACACGATTGGCAGTGGTGGCATCAAATGTTTCCGGAATATCTTGCTCAAATTGGATGATCTATTTGCTTAGTCATTGCGAGGGAGGAACGACCGAAGCAATCTAGAATATCTAGTAGGGATTGCTTCGCTTCATTTCATTTCGCTCGCAATGACAAGACATTCAGTTATTGCGAGGAAATCGGTCAATTGACGGATGACCAAAGCAATCTTTTAAGGTAAATAAAAGTGGATAAAACTTACTTTGTTTATATAATGACCAATAAAAACAATAGTGTTTTATATACCGGAGTTACGAATGATCTGGTCAGACGAGTATTCGAGCACAAGGAAAAACTTTTAGAAGGATTTACAAAGAAATACAATTGTTCAAAATGAGTTTGGTATGAGCAATATCAAGAAGCAATAAATGCAATATCAAGAGAAAAACAAATAAAGGGTGGGTCCAGAAAAAAGAAGGAAGATTTAATAACTCAGATAAATCCCCAATGGGAAGACCTTTATGAAGAAATTGTATAGATTGCTTCGCTCCGCTCGCAATGTCGAAAACAAAAAATAAATTTTAGAGTGAACTCATTCATTATCAAAATTATATTATTGAAGGTGACAGCATGAAAAAAATTGGAATTCTATTCGGACAGGAAAATACATTCCCGCCAGCATTTGTTGAAAGAGTGAATTCAAAAAAAGAATCAGGAATAACTGCTGAACTTCTTAAGCTTGATAAAGTTATTCAGGGTGAACCATGCGGATATGATGTAATCATAGATCGTATTTCTCAAGATGTTCCCTTCTATCGCGGATTCCTGAAGAATGCCGCCATTAGCGGAACTGCAGTTATTAACAATCCTTTCTGGTGGAGTGCGGACGAAAAGTTTTTTAATAATGCCCTCGCATCCAAAATAGGAGTTGCTGTTCCTAAAACGGTATTGCTGCCGTCAAATCAGCATCCGCCTGATACCAATGCGAATTCATTTAGAAATTTGAGCTATCCTTTAGATTGGAAAGGGATGTTTAATTATGTTGGATTTCCAGCTTACTTCAAACCTTTTGCCGGCGGCGGCTGGAAAAATGTCTACAAACTGAATAATGCAGATGAATTTTTTAAGACCTACAACGAGACCGGACAGCTTGTTATGATGTTACAGGAAGAAATAATCTTTACAGAATACTTTCGATGTTACTGCCTTGATAGAAAAGATGTGCACATAATGCAATATGATCCTAAGCAGCTGCATCATTTGCGTTATGTTCGCGGTGCAATGAAAACTGAGAAAAAAATGTTAGATAAAATACGTGACGGAGTACTGGCTTTAAATAAAGCGTTAGGTTATGATTTTAACACAGTTGAGTTTGCTGTTCGAGATGGAATTCCATATGCAATAGATTTTTGCAACCCGGCTCCCGATGCTGATGTTCGCTCAGTTGGAGAAGATAATTTTGAATGGATTGTTGAAGCTGCTGCAAACATGGCTATCAGAAGAGCAAAAACTCACAAGCCTGGATTGAATAATTTAACCTGGGGTGAGTTTATGAATTCGTTTGTGAATAATAAACCGTTAAAAGTTTGATTTACTTATAATGAAGCAGGTGGATTAAATTCCAAATAACAAAAGACAAATCCCAAATAATTTTCAAAAATCAAATTTAAAACTTATTAAACTTCTGAATTCTGGAATTTGATAATTGTGATTTATTTGTTATTTGGTGCTTGGTTTATGGAATTCTAAAAATTAACCTATGAAGTTTTTGATGAAAAAATTTATAAATAAGTAACCGACAAGAAATTGAATTAGAGACAATTATGGAAGAAAAAAAGTTGTTTACGTTGGGGATAGAGGAAGAGTTTCAAATAGTTGATCCTGAAAGCAGGGAGTTAAAATCACACATACAGCAAATACTTGAAGACGGTAAATTAATCCTTGCTGAAAATGTAAAAGCTGAAATGCATCAATCAGTTGTTGAAATGGGAACAGATGTCTGTTATGATATAAATGATGCCCGGCGCCAGGTAACTAGACTAAGACGTGACCTTTCTGGATTAGCGAAGAAAAATAATTTAAGAATTGCAGCTGCAGGAACTCATCCTTTTTCTCACTGGAAAGATCAAAAGATTACTGTTCATCCGCGGTATAAAAATATTGTTTCGGATATGCAACAAGTTGCCCGGGCAAATTTAATATTTGGTCTGCATATTCATGTTGGCGTAAATGACCGCGAAGTCGCAATTCACATAATGAATGCTGCGCGTTATTTTCTTCCTCACATTTTTGCTTTATCTACAAACTCACCATTCTGGCTTGGAAGAAATACAGGTTTCAAATCTTACAGAAGCAAAGTGTTTGACAGATTCCCACGCACCGGAATTCCGGATTACTTTAGCAGCGTTTCAGAATATGATAACTATATAAAACTTCTTGTGAAAACTAACTGCATAGATAATGCTAAGAAAATTTGGTGGGATATTAGAGTTCATCCAACATTTGAAACGTTAGAATTCCGTATTTGCGATGTACCGATGCGAATCGATGAGACTATTGCACTTGCGGCTTTGTGCCAAGCGGTTGTTGCAAAATTGCATCGGCTTATTAAACAAAATTTAGGATTCAGACTTTATCGAAGAGCACTTATCGCAGAAAATAAATGGCGTGCTTCTCGTTATGGCATCTCTGGAAAATTAATTGATTTTGGTAAGCAAGAGGAAGTTGATACCAAAGCGTTAATTGAAGAACTTTTAGAATTTGTTGATGATGTTGCCGATGAATTGAACTCAAGACATGAATTAGAGTACATAAAAAAAATCTGCGAATATGGAACAGGCGCCGACCGACAGCTTGAAATATGGGAACAATCATATGATACAAAAGCAGTTGTAGATTATATAATTGATGAAACACACATTGGATTAGATGAAAAAAGTGGTTCATCAACAAATTAAAGATATAGATTTTATTTCATGATTACCGAATTACGTAAAAAGTATAACAACAGCTTTGATCCTAATGCTTATAATCGTTTCATTAAAGATTTAGAAACATTTACCTACTATCCCATAGATTTCAGAGTTTCGGAAACTCCATTGTTTCTCGATGCAAACCTTACCAGTAGGTTTCTTGAAGCTGCAGAAGATTTATTAACTCAGTTAAATAATGAAAGCTTCAAAAAAAAATCTAACGATGCGATACCTAAAAATCTTCTTGTCCCGAATGAAGATTCACATCCTTGTTTCTTATGCTTGGATTTTGCAATTACAAAAGATGAATCTGGAAACTTTACACCAAAATTGATTGAGCTGCAAGGTTTCCCTTCCCTGTTTAGTTATCAGTATTTCCTCGATAAAATAGTAAGAAAACATTTTGATATTCCTCAAAATTTCTCAAGCTTTTTCAGTGGACTTAATGGCGAGAGATATATTCAGTTGCTTAGAAAAGTTATTCTATCCAATCACGATCCGAAAAATGTTGTTCTGCTTGAGATTGATCCGGCTCAGCAAAAAACCCGAGTTGATTTTGCATGCACTGAAGAATTAGTTGGAATTAAAACTGTTAACCTTTCGGATGTTAAGAAGCGCGGGAACAGACTTTACTATAATGACAGTGGTAACGAACTTTTTATTGAACGAATTTACAACCGTGTAATTTATGACGAACTGAACCGAAAAGATTTTAAATACAGCTTTAATTTTGGTGATGATCTTAATGTTGAATGGGCTGGACACCCGAACTGGTTTTTCAAGATTAGTAAGCATTCCCTCCCCTTGCTAAAGGGAAAATATGTACCACGTTGTTATTTCTTGAACGAGATTGAAAAATTTCCTGATGACCTAAATCGATTTGTACTCAAACCATTGTTTTCCTTTGCAGGACTAGGAGTTGAAGTTGATGTAACAAAAGCAACACTTGATAAGCTGCCTGATAAATCAAATTATATTCTTCAAGAAAAAGTTGAATATGCACCGGTTATCGAAACACCTGATGAATTTGCCAAGGTTGAAATTAGGTTAATGTTTCTTTGGGACGAAAAACCAATTCTTGCGACTAATCTGATTCGCACAAGCAAAGGTAAAATGATGGGAGTGGATTTCAACAAGGACAAAACATGGGTTGGGTCTAACTTAGCTTATCATCCTTAAACGCACCATTTCCAAAAGAATCCAGACTATTCGAAAATTGGTAGTCGCAAACTTTATGGTTGCAAAAACTAATTAAACACGCAGGCATAAATTCATACATAGATATACTAGATTTACGCAAACATAGATATGCAAGATTTACGCTACGAGAAGTTGTGATGTGAAATCTGGCATATCTAAACATAACACCTGCACCACTTTGGTATTCAAGTATAATTTTTAATTCACTAACCCAGTTCCTTCAAGTTTCAGAAATCGTGTGTGAGGAACTGGGTTAATTGCCCACATAGATACACAAGATTTGCGATACCGGAAGCTGTGATGTGAAATCTGGCATACCTCGTTATCGCATCACTTAAAACAAATTTAACTTCCATTCTTTTTTAGATTTGATTATTCCGATTTATTTGTTGTTTGGAATTTAGATATTGTAATTTCTTATGAACAGTTTTATTATATTTCCATCGTATAGTCCACGAATTCAGATAAAAAAATTTCACTTCGAGGAAAAAATTATGGGACCGCTTCCTTTAAACAAATTGCACTCGGTAAAAGCTGCTTACGAATTTCATGTAGCAAAAAATCTCCGTCTAAAGTATCAGCTTGATAAATCATTATTCTCCCTCAATGGAGATCTAATTGTTGCAAACTTTCGGCTTGCCCGGGAACTTTCAAATAAAATTAATGAGAAAAGAAAAAGCGAAGGCAGAAATGATCAGCTAATTTCTGCCGGCTTGATAAATGCTGTCGGTTTAATGCATGAAATATTTCACTTTCTTGTTCGATGGTATGAAGAAAAAGAAAATCCTGGCGTTCTTAAAAGAACATTAAATTCGTTATATCAGCATTTAGGTGAAAAAGAGCTGACGCAGGTTTTTCTTAAATACGTGGAAGAGTTCCCCCCGCTTGATGTTCATCTTGGAAAAATAACTGCTGAAGATTATTTGGTTTCTTCAACGAATGGAAAATCCAACACAGAGATTGTTCTCGAGGAGCTTATTCTGCTTCAGCTTGAAAACATAAATCCTTCAGGAAAATTACTTGAAGAATTTTACACCGATAAAATTATTTCAGAAAAGACAAAGTACATTGAGGTGATTGATGCAGCCGAAAATTATCTGACCACAGAAAAAACTTTTGGACCTGAAAATTTACCGCTGATTCAATTTCTACGAAAACCTATCATAAGCAATCCTCACAATTTGGAAGGACAGCTTGATTACATTCTTACAAAATGGGGCGTTTATGTCTATGATGCCTTCCACAAAAGAATTCTTTCAGGAAAAGATCTGATCCAAGAAGATATTAAACTTTACATTCAGCATGGCGGTGGCGAAAAAGGAACACCTCCTGTTCCACAGTTCCAGGAGCTTAAAGATTATTATGAATATTTAAAATCAAAATTAAGATCCGGCGCTGATCTTTCGCCTGATGAAAGTGCTTTTTATCACTCGGAGTTTGAAAAATTTACAGAAGATACTGATTGGATGCCTAAAGTTGTTATGATTGCAAAAAATACTTACGTGTGGCTCGATCAGCTTTCAAAAAAATACAGAAGACACATACATCGACTCGATCAGATTCCCGATGAAGAACTTGACCGGTTGGCATCATGGAATTTTACCGCACTTTGGTTTATCGGAATTTGGGAACGAAGCAGCGCTTCAAAAAAAATAAAGCACATTGCCGGAAATATTGATGCCATCTCATCAGCATATTCATTATATGATTATGTAATTGCGAATGAGCTTGGCGGAGAGGAAGCATTTGAGAATTTAAGACATCGGGCTTGGCAGCGCGGAATTAGAATTGCCAGCGATATGGTTCCAAATCATACCGGCATTTATTCGAAATGGGTTGTCGAAAAACCGGATTACTTTATTCAAACAAGCTATCCACCTTTTCCCGGTTACAACTTTACAGGACCAAACCTTTCTGAAGATGACAGAGTTGAAGTTAGAATTGAGGACAAATATTTTTCGCGCCAGGATGCTGCAGTTGTATTTCAGAGAAGAGACCGGTACACCGGTGATGTTAGATATATTTATCATGGAAACGACGGAACTCACATGCCGTGGAATGATACTGCTCAGTTAAATCTTCTTATACCTGAAGTACGTGAATCATTGATTCAAACGATTATGCATGTAGCGAAAAAATTCCCGATAATTCGTTTTGATGCAGCGATGACTCTCGCAAAGAAACATTATCAGCGGCTTTGGTTTCCTGTTCCCGGAACGGGCGGAGCAATTCCTTCGCGTTCCGATTACGCATTATCACGACAAGATTTTGATAATGCAATGCCGCAAGAATTTTGGCGAGAATTAGTTGATAGAATAAATAACGAATTACCGAACACTCTTCTTCTTGCCGAAGCGTTTTGGCTGATGGAAGGCTATTTCGTTAGAACGTTAGGGATGCACAGAGTTTACAACTCTGCCTTTATGCACATGCTTATGAAGGAAGAGAATGATAAGTACCATGATTTAATAAAGAACACCTTAGACTTTAACGCGGATATTTTGAAGAGATACGTAAACTTCATGAGTAATCCCGATGAAGAAACCGCTGTTAATCAATTTGGCAAAGGTGACAAATATTTTGGAATCGCAATGTTAATGGTTACTCTACCCGGATTACCAATGTTTGGTCATGGACAAATCGAAGGATTTTCTGAAAAGTATGGCATGGAGTACAAGCGCGCATATTATGATGAAAGTGTGGATGAATATTTAATTCACAGGCATGAGCATGAAATCTTCCCGCTTACTAAAAAAAGATATTTGTTCAGTCAAGTTGCCAACTTTGAATTTTTTGAATTCATCGATGATTTCGGAAACATAAATCACAATGTTTTTGCATATACTAATCGATTCGGTGGTGAAAAAGTATTCGTGATCTACAATAATGCCTATGCTGAATGCAAGGGTACAATTAATTATTCCGTTCCAAAATCTGTAACTGCAAATGACGGATCAAAATATCTTGCAAAAATTAAATTGGGAGATGCACTTCAGCTAAAATACGATCATAAATTTTTCTGCATCTGCCGTGATCATAAAACAACACTTGAGCACCTTTTCTCCGGGAAAAACATTCTTGATCATGGATTTTTCTTTCATCTTCAAGGTTATGAATATAAAGTGTTCCTGGATTTCAGAGAAGTTTACGACACAAACGGTATCTATGAAAAATTGTATCACTGGCTGCAAGGAAGAGGAGTTGCTTCAATCGAGAATGCGATTAAGGAACATACACTAATTCCTCTTCACAAAGTGTTCAATGAATTATTCAGCGAGAAGATTTTTAGTGAGGTAAATTCATTTTGTTTTGACGATGAAAAAAGCATCAAGAAATCTTCTATTCCCGAAAATGCAATGGCTAAAGTTGAACATTTAATCTCCGAAATAAATCATATTGAAAGCATTCCTTTAAGCAAGGAAGAAATAACGAAAGAACTTAAGAGTGATTTATCAAGCGTAAAATATTTTTCAGAGAGCTGGAAGCAAGCGCTACGAGAAACCAGAATCAAAAAATCACTTAAGGACATAAAAGATTCACTCACCATTTTCAATTCTAATGCAAAACAGAATCGACAAGTACTTTTTATAATCAACACTATCAAAAACTTGAATGGTAAGCAAATATATAAATTTAACTATGAGAATATATTTGACCGTTTATGGATTGGAAGAAAGCTTGCCGAACTTTTTGATAAATGGCAATACAGCTATGATGCAAAGGAACGATGTATAGCTTTAATAAAGTGTTTAAGTCTCCAGCACGGGCTGCTTAATATAGATTTTAATGTAACGAAGAAAAAAACTCTCAGGGGTAAAAAATCAAAAGAGAATATTGAAGATGCTGTAATTACGATAGAATCAATTCTTCTGAATAAAATTTTTGACAGTGCTTACATTCGCGATTACTTAAACTACAATGAATATGATGGAATATACTATTACTCGAAGGAACGATTTGAAAATCTTATGGATTGGATGTTCACATTGAATAATTTTTCATTCACCAAGAAACTTTTGGGGGATGAATACTTGTTGAGGAAAAAGAGGACTAAGAATGATAAAGATGAAGAGAAAGAGAAAGAATTGACTAAAAAGATCATTTCACATACTAAAAAGAATTATGAGTTTTTCAATAATCTTAAAAAAGCATCGGATCAAGCAGGTTATAAGGTTGACGACTTGATCAGCGGTTTCGAATTTAAAGAACAAACCATAAAAAATTAGGAATGTGACGATGCTCAAAAAAGAAATATTATTGTCGTTTATACTTTTTCTTAGTTGTTCAGAAAAATCATTACCGCAATACACACTTCAAGAAGCTTTCCCGAATTTGACTTTCTCGGGTCCGTTGGATTTACAAAATGCCGGGGATGGAACTGACAGAATTTTTGTGGTTGAACAATCTGGAAAAATTTACGTTTTTGAAAATAATACAGGTGTTACAGTAAAGAAAAAGTTTCTTGATATAACTGACAGCGTTTCAAGCGGTGGCGAAATGGGATTATTGGGATTAGCATTTCATCCTAATTATGAAAACAACGGATACTTTTACGTAAACTATACTAAGTCATCACCTTATCGAAGAACTTTGATTGTAAGATTTCAAGTCAGCAATGCGAATCCGGATTCCGCAGATAGATCGAGTTCGAAAATCTTAATGGAGATAGCTCAGCCATTCAGCAACCACAACGGGGGGCAATTGGCATTTGGTCCAGATGGTTATCTCTACATTGCTTTAGGTGATGGCGGTTCTGGTGGTGATCCTCAAGGTAATGCCCAGAACAAATCGTCGTTGCTAGGAAAGCTGCTGCGAATTGATGTTGATCAAACTCAAGGTTCAATTAATTATGCAATTCCGCTAAACAACCCGTTTAAGAATAACACTCAAGGATTTAAAGAAGAGATTTATGCGTATGGATTGCGTAATCCCTGGAGATTTAGTTTTGATTCGCCAACCGGCAGATTATGGTGCGCTGATGTTGGTCAAAATGCCTGGGAAGAAATCGATCTGATTGTTAAAGGCGGCAATTACGGCTGGAGATGCTACGAAGGAAATCATAATTATGATCTAAGTGGATGCACTGATACAAATTACATATTTCCTGTTTGGGAATATTCGCACAGTGACGGTGTTTCGATTACAGGTGGTTATGTTTACAGAGGACCTAATTTGCCTGATCTTTACGGAAAATACATTTATGGAGATTTTGGCACCAGAAAAATTTGGGCTTTAACTTATGATGGAATTAATCCGCCAACAAATAAGCTGCTGTTAACTTCAAGCGTCTCAATCGCATCATTTGGCGTTGATATCAATAATGAACTTTATGTTGTTGGGTACAATGGAATAATTTATCGGTTCACTCCGACAGCTTCAATTATCGCTCCGACTAATTTAAGATATACAGTCAACAGTCCGAATTCTATTACATTAAATTGGAATGATAACTCTAATAACGAAAATGGTTTTAGGATAGAAAGAAAAGTTGGTTCGGAAAATTTTGTACTTCTTGAATCTGTCGATGAAAACATTATAACTTTTACGGATAATTCTGTCGTTGACACACAAATGTATTCATATCGTGTTTATGCTTACAATTCCACAGCATCGTCTGGTTTTAGTAACACAACTTCAGTAGTTACCGCAATACCAGTTGAGCTAAATGCAATTCCAGACAAATTCCAATTGATCCAGAACTATCCAAATCCATTTAATCCTTCAACTAAAATTCATTTCACATTAAGTAACAGACAAGTTGTAACATTAAAAATTTATGATACTCTTGGGAGAGAAATCGAAACACTTTTAAGCGACGATAAACCAGCAGGATATTATGATGTGGTTTGGAATTCTGGTTATTTCCCAAGCGGAGTGTATTTCTGTCAATTAAAATCTGAAGACTATACCGATACAAAGAAATTACTGCTTTTAAAATAAGAAGTAGCGAATATCAGGTTATATTGATTTTTGCTTATACTTGTTGTAGGCATTGAGTTTGACTTCAATCCAACTGGAATTAAAATCAACTAAATTTCATTCGATATGTATTTTATAACCTATGATGGTTAAAAGGTTTATGACTAAGAAAAAATTTGCTATTCCAAAATATTTTCCCTTTTTCATTTTATTGTTTTCAGCATTTTACATTCCTCAAACTATTGGAGATTCACCCATTCCCGGAAATACTCGACAAATTATATTAGTATTAACTGACTCAATTAGTTCTACAAAAGGATATTTATATCGCTTTGAAAGAGAAAGCAGAAATGCAGATTGGAAACAATCAGCAGAAAAAATTCCAATTGTACTTGGCAGAAATGGGATGGCATGGGGAAGAGGTTTGCATGAAATCGATTCTTCCATACTTGATGTAAAAACCGAGGGAGACGGCAAATCACCGGCTGGAGTATTCACTTTAACTTACGCTTTTGGTTATGCTCCTGCATCCGAAATGAAAGGACTGAAAATTCCTTACATGGAAATTACTGCGATGCGGGAATGCATCGATGATGTTGAATCAGAGTTTTATAATCAGTTAATTAACAATAACGAAGTGGAAGCAATCGATTGGCAGTCATCGGAAAAAATGTACTTTGCCGATATTTATTACGAGCAGGGTGTGTTAGTCGATCAAAATATAAATCCGATTGAGAAGGGCGCTGGCTCCTGTATTTTTCTTCATAACTGGGCAGCACCGGATGAAACATCAGCGGGATGCACTGAAATGGAGCCGGTGAAGATGAAAGAAATAATAAACTGGTTGGATTATTCTGCACATCCAATCTTAATTCAACTTACTCAGCAGCTTTATGAGATTTATAAGCAAACATGGGGATTACCGAAGGATATAAATATCATTTACTAATATTTTACTATGTAGTCACAAACCACTCCATGACCGGGCGCAACAAACCCAGTTTCTCACGGTTCGTAGCTGTTTCTAAGAAACTGGGTTTGTCAATGCTGCAATAATATTTTTAACAGTCCGGCGTAGTGATATTGTAGGGAATTACCTCCTGGTAATTCCAGAAACTAACGTTAACAGCGGATCGACCAGGACCTGACCGCCTCTGGTGGTGGTCGATCCCTACGTTTAAATTAAAGGATGATTATGCTAAAAAATTACTTTCAGTTAGATGAGCTTGGAACTACGGTAAAGCAGGAAGTGATTGCCGGCTTTACAACTTTCATGACGATGGCGTACATCATCATCGTCAATCCCAAAATTTTAGAAGCTGCCGGAATGCCATTCGGCGCTTCAATGGTCGCAACAATCCTCAGCGCATTTTTCGGAACATTGGCAATGGGAGTTTACGCTAAACGTCCATTTGCTATTGCACCTTACATGGGAGAAAATGCTTTCATCGCTTACACTGTCGTTAAAGTGCTTGGCTTTAGCTGGCAGACGGCGCTCGGTGCAATTTTTATCGGCGGAGTTTTATTCACGCTGTTAACTCTGTTTAAAATTAGAAGCTGGCTTGCAAATGCTATTCCCGAAAGCTTGAAGATTGCATTTGCCGCCGGCATCGGATTGTTCCTAACTTTCATTGGATTAAATGATACCGGAATAATTGCTATCGGTGTTCCCGGTGCGCCTGTTCATGTTGGAAATTTACGTGAGCCGTCAGTTCTGCTAGGAATATTTTCCTTTCTTCTCATCGGTGGTTTAATGATTAGAAAAATTAACGGCGCAATTTTAATCGGGATGATTATTATAACTGTGCTGGGAATATTGATGAAGGTTACTCCAATGCCGTCAGAGTTTATTAGTCCGCCGCCTGATATCAGTCCGATTTTTCTTAAAATGGATATTACCGGCGCACTTAGCTGGGGATTTTTTTCAGTGATTCTTGTCGTGTTTGTGATGGATTTTGTTGATACAATGGGAACGTTACTCGGACTCGGCTACAAAGCAAAGATGCTTGATGAAAACGGTAACTTGCCTGAAATTGAAAAACCAATGCTGTGCGATGCACTTGCTACAGTTGTTGGAGCAGTCTGCGGAACAACCACGGCTGGAGCGTATATAGAGTCAGCCGCGGGAATTGAGGCGGGCGGTAAATCCGGATTGACTGCTGTTGTAACCGCATTTTTATTTTTGACAGCACTCTTTTTTGCACCTCTACTTTCGATAGTACCGGCTTATGCTTACGGCTCCGCTTTAATTATAGTTGGTGTGCTGATGATTTCCCCAATTTCCAATTTTAATTTTGATGACCTTGCAGAAGCAATACCGGTATTTGTAACCATTACTTTGATGAGTTTTACTTACAATCTTGGAATTGGGATGACTGCTGGCTTTGCCATTTATCCGCTTACGATGCTGATTGCCGGAAGAATTAAAACCGTTACTTTAGGAATGTGGATTCTGTTCTGCTTCTCAATCTTGTTTTACATTTTTTATCCGTATTGAGCTTGTTTTGATTTTTGAGTCAGCAAGATGTAAATTTTAAGTATTAATATAACATTACTAATTTCATTTCTTATTTCAGCAATTGGAAACCAATTTTATATTATGAACCATTTTGAATTGAAAAATTTTGATTGTTTGATTATTGGATTACTATCTTGAGTTGGGAAATTATTGATAGACATAGATCGAACGCACGAAAAATTAGATTTGATATACTCATATGGGGACCTTCTTTACAAGATAAAGAATTATATCTAATAAGAATAAAAATTAAAGATTATTTAAATGGGCTCGGGCATAGTGCAAAATTTAGCGAAGAACTTTTAAATGAAGGTTTGGACAAATCTGCTCCTGACCCAATAATCGACGAATTCTTTCACGCAGATGCAGCTCAAATAATTATTGTTCTATACAGATCTAGAGGAACCCAAACTGAATTTGATAGGATTTTAAAGTACGACAAATTTGCACGAAAATCTTTGATTTTTGTAGAGGATGAGTTATGGGATGTATTACAAACAAGTCTCTCCCAAGAAAACTGGAACAGTGTAAAAAATCAGGTACAGAGAATAGGTACTTACAATGAACAGATAATCATTACAATTATTAAAGAATTCATTGATAAATTACAATTTGCTGAATATCTGAGAAAACTTGAATTGGAACTATTAAGTTAGTAAAAAGGATAATCTTATGGACTTTCAACTGCCAAAGGCTTATGAAGAAATTCTTGATCGAAACTACGAAACAGAAGTATCATTATTTCAGAATGATAAAGCTTTAGAGATTTTATTCAAAATAAATGAGTTGGGAACATTAGTGAATGACTTATATAGCCAAAATGAAAATTTACTTTTCTTGTTAAACAATGGCTATATCTTAAAAAAAGAAGGTGGGTATTATTTATCGGAGAAAGCAAATAAATTTTTAGAAATTTTAGGTATACAACCAAAACAAAATATAAAAGATTCCTTTTTTACTAGCAGACTATTGATGAAAAATGTTCTTAATTATTTTGATATAATTGAAATACCTGACTCAGAATTAAGACGAAATTTTAGTTTTATAACAATTGCTGAAAATATTTTCATAAAAGTATCCGAAACTAAGGATAAACTAGAATGTAAGCTGATGCTGAATTGTATTCCCAATCTGAATCTATTTTTATACAGTATTAACAATTATCTATCAAAAGATGGGAAAGTAATTTTGTATTATCAAACTGTGCAGCAAAGAAAAAAATATTTAGTTGAGACTAAAAATTTTATTCAGCGACAAGTAACTAAATTTTTTAATTTCTTTTCTAAAGTTATTCATAAAAAGATAATTGTTAAAAGTTATCATTATTCAAGAGCTGAAATACTCGGTAGACTTGTTTATAATGGTTTTGAAATATTAGAAAATGTAGATAATGATCATCAAAGCGTTGTCATTGCAGTGCTCAAAAGAAAAATAAGTTATTCTGAAGGTCCTAAATATGGTCCAATTTATAAAATAAAGAGAATTGGCAAAGGAGGAAAAGAAATTTATATATATAAATTTAGAACGCTTTACCCCTATGCCGAATATTTAAATGATTTTATTTATCAGACACATAAGTTAAATAGTGATGGCTTTATTACTGATGATTTTAGAATTAGCGCTTTAGGTAAAATAATTAGAAGATTATGGTTAGATGAATTGCCAATGTTTATAAATCTCTTAAAAGGGGATATCAAAATCGTTGGTGTTCGTCCATTGAGCGCGCATTATCTAAATTTATACCCCATTGATCTTAGATTTAAGAGATCGAAATTTAAACCTGGTTTTATATCGCCTTATTATTTCAGCTTACCAAGATCAATTGAGGAAATATATAAATCTGAAGAAGAATATTTATCTAAATATGAAAAAAATCCAATAGTTACAGATTTGCAATACTTTTTGAAATCACTATCCAATATTTTGCTTACTAATGCTCGCAGCACATAGTTCTATTATTTTTAATACTTAATTAACCTGTTTAAGGCTGTCATAGTCACACTAAACATTAAAAGCAATTAAGTTTTATAATTTCAAGGAATCTTCCACCCGCAGTGCGAGGTAAGCTTTTACTATATGAATTATCAATGAGTAAGAGAAGAAAATTCTTGGTAATCTTTGCTGCTATAATCTTTGTAGTGGGCGCTTTTTTTATCGCAACTTGGGTATACTCCACGAAACAATTGCAAGCCCTTAGAGGTCAAGAGGTTTATGTAACACCAGAAAAGGGCGCACAAGAGTTAATTGCGCTATACTACTCGGTTGTAAATAAGGTAGAGATTGTACAGGCTGGACGAGAAATCTTTGAAGAGCTGTGGTTTGTAGAAGTTCGCGTCTGGGCTGCCAAACGTTCTGATGGAAAAGGATTTTCGAACCGAGATTATGACAACCCGGGTTGGTTCTTTTTACATGTTCAGAATGCCTGGGTCTTCGTTACCGAAAGTAAATTCCCTGAGATCATAGCTTTTGGTAAAGGGTTCTACGGTCTTCGTTATACAGATGAGACTCACCTTACGTTATCGCAACGGTGAGAGGTGAATCTCATCTTTTCTTGCTTGCCTGTCCCACGTTACGGTAATCGCACCATGACAGAGAATTTGATGTTATCAAGGAATCGTCGTTAATAGCCATGAAATACTGCACTCCTAACGGAGTGCGGTATTCTTTTCTTTTATATTTCTACAAATATTTAGTCCCGATGGGACTAATTAAAACTTTTAATCACTATCTATTTACTCCGTCAGGAGTTAAATGTTTGTAAAAAGAACATCACCCTAACAAAACAGAACTCCGTAGGAGTTCAATATTATATCTTTCAAAGGCTGACATTCCCTGTCCCACTTTACGGCGGTCGCACCATGACAAAAAGATGATGTCAAGGAATCATCTTCTGCTAATTCGAGGCAAGCTGTGACATGCATTTAAACTCATCTAGAAAATATGCCCAAAGTTGAAGTAGAATCCTGTCGTTTCGCTGCTCATGCCGACATCTAAGCGGACAATGAAAGTTTCAAAATAAAATCTCAAACCGAAATTCGGATTCATGTGCCAGCCGGTAAATCCAATTTCCGAATTTTTATTCCACACTCTTCCGAGATCAATTCCTGCTACTCCTCCAAATCTCCAATAAATTGGGAATCGAAGTTCGGCATTTGCGGCTGCGGCTATTTTATCTAAAAATCTATCCTGAGGATAACCTCTCAGAGTTTGATTTCCTCCAAGCGATAATAAATTCTGAATAGGAATTTTATCTCCGTAAGCATTTTGAAAATTAAATCGAAGCGCTAAAATTGTTGTAGGGTAAAATAATTTTGAATAACTCTGAAGCATTAATCCCAAACGGTTAAAAGATACATTCGTGAAAGAAAAATTTGGCGATAATTCACCTTCAGCTTGCACGACAATTCCGTGAGAAGGATTGATAAAGCTGTTTCTCGTATCGTACCGCATATTCACAAAGAATGATAAATATTTAGCGTTTTTCGGATTCAATTCATGGGGCAGGTTGATCAAACTTTTCGGTTCATCAGATTCTTCAAAGTTAAAATTACGGGTTGATTTAAATTCTACTCCCAACTGTCCGACAAGCGTTTGAGTAAATCCCCGGCTTGCAGTTAAGCTTAGCTCAATTGGCTCGCGGGTGTAATACTCTCGATCTTCAAACTTAGAATCGTTTCCAATACCGAAGTAACTATTCTTAATCCACTTGTCATAGTCAACCAAAATATCTAGAGAAAAAGGATAAATTTTACCTTGCCTCAGTTCAAAATCGGGAATTGAAAATACAAAACGATACCATCTTTCTCCCTTGGTACTGTTGAAAAGGACAAGATCAAAAGATTCATTTAGTCCCAGGTGATTTAAGAAAAAAGCTTTTGCTCCGTAACCGAGTCCCACATCGGTATCATAAGAAATTATCGGCAGAGGTTCTAACGTTGTTTCATCAAGATCAGTTAAGGTTGAATAATCTTTGGGAGAATTTTGAATGGTGTTATCCAAGCTGATGTTTGTCAATAAACCGAAATGATCGGATGCATAAATACTGTCAAACGGAGAATTAAGCACGATATCGGTGTACAGCACATCATCAGCTGAAAACTTATGGTTGACAAAGATGTAATCAATTCTTCTTGGAGTATTGTCATAATCTGCCGATTTAATTTCCTCATCACTTAGTTTTTCACCGCAAGCATCAAAATGGTTTGCAGAAAAAATAATATTTGAATTCTGAAGCGGATCCCAGGTAAACGTTTTTTTAGAATAGTTTTTAGAGTAAGTGTCGAATAGAAGTTCGCTCCTGCTAATATTTTTAATTTCTTCAGATTCAGGCGCAGCATTGAAATCTCCGCCTAAAATTACTGGATGTTGATTCAGTTCGGTTATGTAATTCAAAATTGATTCGACTTCATTCTTCCTTTTCTGAACTCCAACTGAATCGTAAGGTGGTTCAGCACCTAAATGAGCATTGATAAGATAGATCGGAATGTCATTTACTTTTATTTTACCTGCTAAGTAAAAATGTGATTCATCAAAATGGATAGTGAGCAAGTCGCCATAAATTCCAATAGACCCGGTAAGCTTTTCTACATTATGTTCTTCTAACTGTAAATTTTTTCTTGCCAGAATAACCAGCCCTTCTTTAAAATTCGTTGGTATACCAACCGGTCCAAATTTTATTCCAGCATTGCAGACTTGATGAATTTCATCGTAGTCCAATTCATCAGCTAATTTAGAGGCGAATTTATTTACAGGATTTGATTCCTGTGTAAAGATAATATCAGGATCGTATTGCTTGATCTGTTTGACTAAAACATCAAATCGCTTATCCCGTGTTTCATCATTTTCATATTCACCAAAGCTGAACGTGCCGCGGTAATCTAGTCCTGACCAAACGTTGATAGTGAGAATTTTTACCGTTCTACTTTGCGGGTATAGAATAATCGTTATGAAAAGTGTTGCAAGTATGATCTTAATGATTCTATTCGTTTGATTTATCAACATTAAATATTTATAGAACTTGCATGTATAATACGTGAATTTTCCATGTGGAATTTATATAATCAGCGGTTGAGAGTTGTCATAAAATTGTCAAATATTTCTATATTTTCACAGAGTGACTAAATCAAGTTCTGTAACAGGCTCAACACCATAATAGAAAGACATTGTCAAGGAATAGTCTCTAACAGCTATGAAAATTTAAACTATGACATCAAATCAAAGTTTTAAGAAGGAGCTTGGTCTTTTTGATTCGACAATGATCGTTGTAGGATCAATGATTGGATCGGGAATTTTTATAGTTAGTGCCGATATATCAAGAACTGTCGGCTCAAGCGGTTTGCTGATAGCTGTTTGGGTAATTACCGGAATAATGACTTTAATAGGCGCTTTAAGCTATGGCGAATTAGCCGCAATGTTTCCTAAAGCAGGCGGTCAGTACGTTTTTCTTCGCGAGGCATATAATCCTTTGATTGCTTTTCTTTATGGTTGGACGTTATTTGCAGTAATTCAAACGGGAACAATAGCTGCTGTAGCTGTTGCATTTTCTAAATTTACTTCTGTAATAATTCCTTTCTTCTCTGAGAAAAATATTTTGATTTCATTTTTAGGGTTAAAGATTTCCTCTGCTCATATTCTAGCCATATTATCGATTGTGGTTCTTACTTTAATTAATATGCTTGGCATTAGAGAAGGAAAGTTTGTTCAAGATATTTTCACTTTTTCTAAAACCATCGTTCTAATCGGAATCATTCTTCTCGGTTTTATTGTTGGAGCAAATGCAGAAGCGATTGCATTGAATTTTTCGAATTTATGGAACGGTCAATGGCTGCAGATAGTGGATGGTAAAATTTCTATCATAGAATCTTTATCCGGATTTACACTTGTATCTGCGATTGGTGCGGCAATGGTGGGTTCTTTATTTTCAAGCGATGCATGGAATAATGTAACGTTCACTGCAGCAGAAGTTAAAAATCCCAGGAGAAATTTACCTTTAAGTTTATTTTATGGAACTGTGATTGTGACGTTTTTATATGTCCTAACTAACCTCTCATATCTTGTTGTACTTCCTTTAAATGGTTCACCTGATGGTAAAAGTGTATTTGAATTAGGAATTCAGTTTGCCGTCGAAGACAGAGTTGGCACTGCATTCGCCAATTACATTTTTGGAAGTGCTGCTGCTGTTCTTATGGCATCGTTTATAATGATTTCTACATTTGGGTGCAATAATGGTTTAATACTATCCGGGGCAAGAGTCTATTACGCAATGGCGAAGGATAATTTGTTCTTTAAAGCAGCGGGAAGATTGAACAAGAACTCTGTTCCTGCTGCAGCCTTAATTTTTCAAGGAATTTGGGCGAGTCTTCTTTGTCTTTCGGGAACTTATGGGGAGTTACTGGATTACGTAATTTTTGCTGTACTTATTTTCTATGTTCTAACGATTACCGGTATCTTTATTTTACGAACAAAAAGACCCGAAGTAGAGCGGCCCTACAAAGCTTTCGGATTTCCTATCCTTCCAATTATTTATATCATCTTAGCAGTAAGTATCTCACTGATTCTTTTAATTTACAAACCGCTTTATACCTGGCCTGGTTTAATTATAGTGTTAATGGGCATACCGATATATTTTCTTTGGAAAAAAATGAGTCGCTAACCAAAATATTTCCCCATAGAATATTCACTCAACATGCCTTTCGCCTAATCAGTTATTATTTATGCAATGCTCCAAGAAAACTGATCGATATTGTTTCATTTATCTCAAACCACGAGCTCATTTCGTATCATAATAATTTTTGACTTTCAATACAATTATTAGCAATTTTCAACGCACAAAATAGTTCTACTCCGAGGGAGGAAGAATTACAGAGTTTGATGCTGAATAAACCCCGCAGAGTTAACACACCGGAATACTCTCCCGAAGCGGAAATGTTATAAATAAATATTTCTAATTCAAAGGAGGAGTTATGATTAATCTTAAAAGCACATTTCTACTTTCAATTTCCTCTATTCTACTATTATTTCATCTTCAAGTATTTTCACAAAACCAAATACCATTCAGTATTCTTAGCAGTGGAGGTGTACAGCAAACAAGCTCCGCTTATATACTTAATGGAAGCTTGGGGCAAACATTTATCGGTAAGTGCGATAATACTATTCACCAGGCACATGCTGGTTTTTGGCAACTGTACTATCAGAATGTAATGGTAAATGTTACGAACGACGATATACTGCCAATAGAATTTAAGCTTGAACAGAATTACCCTAATCCATTCAATCCATCCACAATTATAAAATTTGGAATTCCCGAGAGGTCAAATGTTTTAATTAAGATTTATGATCCACTTGGAAGTGAAGTGAGAACATTGATCAATCAAGAAATGGATCGGGGTTGGTACAGCTTAGAGTTTAATGCGGCAGGGCTTGCTTCAGGATTTTATATCTATAGAATGCAAGCAGGAAGTTACGTCAGTACAAAGAAAATGTTGGTGCTTAAATAATAAAATAATTAAAGCTGGAATTCAGCGGGACTGAGGAACAAATAATTTTAACAAATAAAAATCTTAACAATTTTTTTTATAATTAAAAATTAGAGGAGTAAAAAATGAAACTCGTAATTTTACTTTTAGTATCAGTTACAATTTTATCATCAAACCTTTTCAGTCAGGCAATACCAAAACAAATTAGTTATCAAGGTGTTTTGAAAGATGCTTCTGGCAATGTTCTCACCGGTGATTTTGTAATGACATTTAAGATTTACAACGATCCAAGTGGTGGTTCAGCTTTATGGACAGAAATCCAAACTGTTTCGGTAGCAAGCGGGTTATTCAGTGTTCAGCTTGGCAGCATAAATCCAATAACAACCGTACCTTTCGATCGAGAACATTATCTTGGAATTACTATTGGCATCGAAAGTGAGCTCACACCAAGAACTCTCCTCAATCCATCACCATATTCATTCATGTCTATGAATGTTCTGGACAGTGTAATCGCAACCAGCAAAATACAGGATGGAGCTGTTACCAGTTTAAAGATTGGCAACAATGAAGTAGTAAAAAGCTTAAATGGATTGAAAGATAATGTAAACCTCGTTGCAGGAGACAACATAACACTCACACCAAGCGGAAATGATTTAACAATCTCTGCAACGACAGGTGGAGGAGGTACGATTGGTGGAAGCGGTACGACTAATTATATTCCACTATTTACCGGAACGACCGCCATTGGTAATTCTTTAATTTATCAAACAGACGGTGGAAACATAGGTATAGGTACAATTACCCCCTCAGCTAAACTAGAGCTTAGCGAAAGTGATGCTTTGGTTAACGGGCTTACTATTGGCAGAGGTACAGCTAATCTTTCATATAATTCTGCATTCGGTTATAGAGCGCTGTATTCAATAACTACCGGTAATTACAATACCGCCAACGGATATCAAGCGCTTTACTCAAATACCGAAGGAGACAATAATACTGCCAACGGATATTGGGCGCTTTATTCCAACGGCACAGGAAGAAGTAATACTGCCAACGGTTATTTGGCACTTCGTTCTAACACCACTGGAAGCTACAATTCGGCCATCGGGGGTTGGACGCTTCGTTTAAACACCACAGGAAGCTACAATACCGCAAGTGGGTTTCAGGCGCTTAATTTAAACACAGAGGGAGAGCGAAATACCGCCAGCGGAGTTTATGCGCTTTCTTACAACACTACAGGAAGCTATAATACTGCCAATGGAGATGAGGCGCTTTCTTCCAACACCACTGGAAGTTACAATACCGCCAACGGAGTGGCTGCGCTTGATGAAAACACCACAGAGAGTTATAACACAGCTGTCGGTTATGAAGCAGGAGATTATTATCCTTTCTCAACAGGTACATTTCTAGGTGCAGTTGCATACCCAAATAGTTCTGGTTATAGCAATATTATGGGTTTGGGTTATAATGCACGACCTACTGCTTCAAATCAGGTCCGAATTGGCAACAGCTCTGTAACAAGTATTGGCGGTTATGCCGGATGGACAAACTTTTCTGATGGGCGTTATAAAACATCTATTCAAGAGAATGTTAAAGGATTAGATTTTATTATAAAGCTTCATCCCATTACTTATCAGTTAGATATGAACAAACTATCCGCTAATCTTAAAGAAAATCAGAGAAGAGACGAAAATGGAAATATAACTATCGAATCATCAGAGACAGATATAAAATCAAGAATAGAAAAATCACAAATTGTACATACAGGATTTGTAGCACAGGAAGTAGAGAAAGCTGCAAAAGACTTAGGATATGATTTCAGTGGTGTAGATGCACCAAAGAATGAAAATGATTTCTACGGATTACGCTATGCAGAGTTTGTGGTTCCTTTAGTTAAAGCTGTTCAGGAACAGCAGAAACTTATTGAAGAACTAACGAGACGAATTGAGGAACTAGAGAAGAAATAATTTTTTTCAGATTCATTCTAATAAATGAAAGTTATTTAGACTATTTAAAATAAATCTATAAAAATATTGAAACTTTAAAATAGAAGGAGATAAAAAATGAAACGCATACTATTTCTAATCGCTATAATTACTTTTTCATCAATCAATATCTTTAGTCAGACAATACCAAAACTAATTAGTTATCAAGGTGTTCTAAAAGATGCCTCTGGTAATATTGTGACGGGTGATTTCGCCATGACATTCAAGATTTACAACGACCCCACAGGTGGTTCAGCTTTATGGACAGAAATACAAGCCGTTGCAGTAGCAAATGGATTATTCAGTATTCAGCTTGGCAGTATAAATCCCATTACAACAGTTCCTTTTGATAGAATTCATTATCTTGGAATTACTGTAGGTACAGGAAGTGAACTCACACCGAGAACACTATTAAGTCCATCACCATATTCTTTCATGACTATGAATGTGATGGATAATGCAATAACAAGTAACAAAATACAAGATGGGGCTGTTACCAGTGAGAAGATTGGCAGTAATGAAGTAGTAAAAAGTCTTAATGGATTAAAAGATGCAGTTAATCTCGTGGCAGGAACAGACATAACATTAACACCGAGTGGAAATGATTTAACTATCAGTTCCGCCCCTGGAAGTGCTGGAGTGACTCAAGTCAACACGGGAAGCGGATTAACAGGAGGTCCTATTACAACAACTGGTACAATAAGCGTTGCAAATGATGGAATAACAAACACAATGCTTGAAAATAATTCTGTTACTTCAAACAAGATAAGAGATGGAACAATTGAAACGAATGACATATCCGATGCATCAATCACTCCAATTAAAATTGCCCCCAGTTCTTCAGATGAATATGTTCTTACCACAAGTAGCGGTAATGTAGTTTGGCAAATGCCTACTTCTGTAGCTCATAACCACATTGGAGAAATATGGGATGCATCTATAGGCTGGTCAAGTGGAGCTTTAAAAATTACAAACACTCTCAACGGTCCAAGCATTTGGGGTGTAAATACTGGAGGTGGTAATGCTATTCGAGGTGATGGTTTTGGTAGCAATAGTATTGGCGCATATGGAGGAGCGGATGATGGACCTGGAGTAAGTGGAGGTAGTGTAAATGGAAATGGTATACAAGGCTGGAGTACCTATGGTACAGCTATTTATGCTAACGGAAATTTTGTTGCAACCGGTACTAAATCTGCAGAAGTTAAGTTGAATAATGGAACTCCTATTCGCTTGTTTTCAGAAGAAGCCACAGAAGTAATTTTCAGCGATTACGGAACTGGTACATTAAATAATGGCAGAACACATATAGAATTAGATCCAGTTTACCTGCAAACGGTAACGATTAATGCTCAGAATCCTTTGAAAGTATTTGTACAACTTGAAGGAGATTGTAATGGAGCATTTGTAACTAATAAAACTAATACTGGATTTGATGTTGTAGAACTGAATAATGGTACTTCCAATGTGTCCTTTTCTTATCGAATAGTATGTAAGCGAAAGTATTTTGAAAATGAACGTATGGCAACGAAAGAAGAAGATAATAAATCCAACAAACTGATGATGGAATTAATATGGCCAGAAGTAATTGACAAACAAAAAACAGAGTGGGATAAGATGAGGAACAGACAAATACAACTCAAACTTGATAAATAAAAACTTAAGACAATTAAAAATAATAATCGATAAAACAAAAAATAATCTTGACCGGTTTATAAATAAATAAACGGTTTTTTAAAAAGTAAATCGGGAGTTATTTTTATATTGTAGCGTATATCTATCGAATGCAATCCGGAAATTTTATTGACACGAAGAAGTTGCTGTTGCTGAAATAATTAAGTTCTCCTTAAATCAATAAACTTTTAATTAGGAGGCCTACAAAATGAATACTGTATCAGAATCACCTGAGCATGACAATAATCGAAAGACGCCCTTTGTTTTGGGTATCTTGGGGCTAATAATAATTATACTTGCTTTCATCATCGGTATCTCAGATAATCTACCAGGAATACTTTTGCTACTCATCGGTTCATTAATATTCTTGTATGCTTTTCTTTATCGTTTAGGCGGGACGCGAAACCTAAGTACCTCTAAAAAATTATTGTATTGGGCTCCAAGAACACTCTGTATAGTATTTACAGTATTAATTAGCTTTTTCGCTCTAGATGTATTTGGAGAATCTAAAGGTATTTGGGAAACAATTTTAGCTCTTTTGATGCATCTGATTCCTACATTTATTCTAATAGTTGTACTAGTGATTACTTGGCGACGAGAATGGATTGGTGGAATTCTTTTTATCTTGCTGGGGCTATTGTATATAATTTGGGGTTGGGGCAGGTTCGATTTAAGTGTGTATTTCTTAATGGCTGGGCCTCTTGTGATAGTTGGAATACTATTCCTTCTCAACTGGAAGTACAGGGCAGATTTGAGGTCAAGTGGAAAAGAATGATATATCATAGATAAGAAGATGTTATTGTTGATGTAAATTGATTTTTAATTAAGAAATTAGAAGGCTCTACTTACTAAGTATCTAAGTATAGAAGAGCCATTACACGTAAATAATAAACATAAACTAAAGGAGGAATTAGTATGGCTACATATCTTATGATGGGCAAATATTCTATCGATGCGATAGGAAAGATAAATACTGCTCGGACAAAAAGAGGTAAAGAAATAATCGCTGGTTGTGAGGGTGAGCTTAAAGGCGGTTATGCAATGCTGGGTGAAAGAGACCTGGTTCTCATTGCTGAATTCCCAACTATAGAGAAAGCGATAAAAGCATCAACTACTCTTTCTAAAGAGCTCGGGATTGGATTCAGCACTGCTCCTGCAATAAGCATAGAAGACTTTGATAAGATAATGGCTGGGAAATAGTAACTTCCGCTATAAAGTTCTTCAAAGATAAAAGTTAGTCTTTATCATTATGGCAATTAGAATATTATATGCTAAAAGACCGTCTTAATGGCGGTCTTTTTTGTTGAAAAATTTCAACAGAAAATTGACGGCACAAACCTAAATGATACCGGTGTGGGTAGATACTAAAAACCTCGATTAGTTATAGAATAAAATTTTGAACTTAGAACCGGTACAAATTCTTAATTATTGTAATTCAATAACGCAACTTTATTTCTAAGGTTTTGCTCAGGTGTGTGAGGATAAATCCATGTATCGGGGGTTCTACCGAAGGCACTCCTAAGGAGAATTCCCTCTCTGCCCACAACAGCATTGCGAATTCATAACGGATTCGCAATTTTTATTTTAAACCTTCCGTTGCCGTCAGCTGCAATACAAAGTTAGACTTCGATAATTCTTATCACTATTTTTGTTCATAAAATTTCAGTCACGCATAGATTCGGTTCGATTAATACTTCCCATGGGGTTAAATTTGTTGGACAGGTTTTTCTCAATAGCATTTAATCATAAATTATATTTTCAATGCCTTTAAGTTGGAATGAAATAAAATCTCGTGCAGTAAAGTTTTCCAAAGAATGGAAAGCTGCATCGGAAGAATCTGCTGAATCACAGACATTCCTCAATGAATTTTTTGAAGTGTTTGGAATAAGCAGAAGACGTGTTGCCACGTTCGAAAAACCCGTAAAGAAAATTGATGGAAGAGAAGGTTACATTGATTTGCTCTGGCCTGGGAAAATTCTGATTGAGCATAAAACAAAAGGAAAAAACTTAGAGAGAGCAAAGAATCAAGCTATTGCTTATTCCTTCGGACTAACAGAAGAAGAACTCCCGCAATATATACTTGTCTGTGATTTTGACCGTTTCATTTTACATGATCTTCAACAAAACATCCAGCATGATTTTACAATAAAAGATTTAGTTAAAAATGTAAACCTGTTCGGATTTATTGCCGGATATGAGAAACGAACTTTCAAAGAAGAAGACCCCGTAAACATTGCTGCTGCTGAGTTGATGGGTAAACTTCATGATAAGCTCAAAACTATTGGCTATAAGGGGCATGATTTAGAAGTTTATCTTGTTCGGCTTGTTTTTTGTTTGTTTGCCGATGACACAAATATTTTTAACAAAGATATTTTTGAAGAATACTTAAAGCTTCATACAAGAGAAGACGGAAGCGATCTTGCTGCTCAAATTGCAAGCTTGTTTTATATCTTAAATGAACCTCCGAAAGAACGATTAAAAAATCTTGATGAAAGTTTAGCAGAGTTTCCATTCGTAAACGGAAAACTTTTTGATGAGAATTTGCCGCAAGCTTCGTTCGATAGAGAAATGCGAAGCATTCTACTTGATTGCTGTAAACTTGATTGGGGAAAGATTTCACCCGCAATATTTGGCTCACTGTTCCAATCTGTTATGAATCCCGAAGAACGGCGCAATCTTGGTGCACATTACACTTCGGAGAAAAATATTCTTAAAGTAATTAAATCTTTATTTCTTGATGAACTTTATAAAGAATTTGAATCGGTTAAAAACAACACAAAGCAGCTTAAAGATTTTCATAAAAAACTTTCAACCCTAAAGTTTCTCGATCCAGCATGCGGATGCGGTAACTTTCTTGTTATTACTTACCGGGAAATAAGATTGCTTGAAATTGAAATTCTCAGAATCCTACACAAGACTAGCCAAATTGAATCTGATATCAGAAATATTGTTTGGATTGATATTGATCAGTTCTATGGAATTGAAATTGAGGAATGGCCAGCGCGTATTTCCGAAGTTGCTATGTGGCTTGTTGATCACCAAATGAACATGAGAATATCCGAAGAATTTGGCGAATATTTTGTCCGCCTTCCATTAAAGAAAACCGCAAATATTATTTGCGGTAATGCACTTAGGATTGATTGGGAAACAATCGTTCCTAAAGATCAGCTTTCTTATATACTTAGTAATCCGCCATTTGTTGGAACATCATATCAGAGCGTAATACAAAAAGATGATTTAGAAAATATTTTTACAAATGTTAAATCGGCCGGAATGCTTGATTACGTTACTTGCTGGTATGTAAAGGCATCGCAATATATTCAGGGCACAATAATTAAAATTGCTTTTGTATCAACAAACTCTATTTCGCAAGGTGAGCAAGTTGGTATTTTGTGGAATGAACTGTTTAATAAATACAATATAAAAATTCATTTTGCACATAGAACATTTAAATGGAGTAATGATGCAAGAGGAAAAGCTGCCGTTCACGTTGTAATTATTGGTTTTGCTTGTTATAATGATAAAGAAAAATTCTTATTCGAGTATGATGACATAAAAGCAGAACCACATGTTAGGAAAGTATCTAATATAAATCCTTATTTGGTTGAGGCAAATGATGTTTTTGTTAAGTCAATCTCAGATCCTATTTGTAGAGTTCCTCGTATGCAATCTGGTAGTGCTGCTAGAGACGGTGGTTTTTTAATTTTATCAGATCAAGAGAAAGATGAATTATCAACTGCTAATCGAAAGTCTTTAAAGTATTTAAAACGATTCATCAGTGGGGATGATTTTATTAATAATGTGACTCGCTGGTGCATCTGGCTAAAAGATATTCCACCAAATGAATATCGGGATATTAAAGAGTTTCAAGAAATATTTAAAGCAGTTAAAAACTTCAGGGAAAAAAGCACAAGACAAGCAACAAAAAAGATGGCCGATTTACCTTATTTATTTGCAGAGGAACGTCAACCCGGACATGATTTTCTTATTATTCCAAAGGTATCTTCTGAAAACAGAAAATATATACCTATTGCATACTTGGCAAAAGAATATATTGTTTCCGATAAAACATTTATTATACCACATACAACAGCCTATCATTTCGGAATATTAACTTCTATGATGCATATGACATGGATTAAATATATATGTGGTAGATTAAAAAGCGATTTCAGTTATTCCAATACAATAGTTTACAACAACTTTTCTTGGCCGGAGAATCCAACAGAAAAACAAATAAAGATCGTTGAAGAAAAAGCACAAAGAGTTTTAGATGTAAGAAAAGAATTTCCCAACAGCAGTCTGGCAGATTTATACGATCCATTAACGATGCCGCCAGCATTGGTTAAAGCACATCAAGAATTAGACAAAGCAGTAGATTTATGTTACCGTGCTCAAGCTTTCCCAAATGACACCAAAAGAATAGAATTTTTATTTGAGCTTTATGAGAAGTACACAAAACCATTGCTGGCCGAAAAGAAAACAAAAAAGGGAAAAATAAATTTTTGAAGTTACCTACGGCAGATTGTTATCTATTCAGATTAATTCTCTTATGCTTTCGCTGAATTTCTCAAAGTGTCTGCAGGCAAATAAGTTTTTAGAACCCCGATACATTTTAGTTTAACAAATCAACAGCAATTCTTAAGTTTTCTGGTCTTTGATTTTTGATTTACCAAAATGTAAGCTTTAAGTAGTATCAATCTAATGTCACTATTTCTCAGATTTTAGTTGGGTAGTGCTGATAAGAGGTGAATCTTGAATTGATCAACCGAAGTAAATCTTAATTTGATTCTAAATGAATAATATTAGGATTGAAAGTTAGGTAATTTTAATAATCATGGTTTATTTTAAAACAGATAAGGTTTATATTAAGAATTGTTAGACAGAACCAAATCCCAATAACTAATAGTTAGTTGGCGTTGTTTTAATAATATTATTGTTAAGATGGAAGATGAAGTAAAATATTTTCGAGAGGAATTGAAAAAGGCACGAGCTAAACTTGAATTATTTTATGGCCGCTCTTTTTCCGACGATGAACTTTATCTAGCATTGGCTATTTATTATGATTTATCGGATATGCCACCAAATATTATTTTCAAGAGACTTTCTTCGATTCAAATGATAGATGCACTCAAAGATTATGATTTCGTATCACGTATTCCAATTGGCTCAATTGTTATTGAAAAAACTATTATCCCAAGTGGATTCCCTCGACTTAGTCAGAGAGCCCTTATTAAAGTTGAAGGTGAATTATGGCGGATTCATCTTTACGATAAAAATCCGTTTCCTTCAAATCCTCACGCACATAATTTAGAGACCAATTTAAGACTTCATCTTGGAAGCGGTGAATTATTTCAAAAGCGACAACTAGTTGGGAAAATAGCAAAAAAGGATTTATTATTAATTCGTGAACGTATTAATAATGTTCTTAAAGATTTAGTATTACCTGAGTTATGTATTTAATGTAAAAGCCAACTAACAAGCCCTCAACGGCGACCGCGTCTTCGATGCGGTCTAATTGAGTCGCATTAGAGTTTGACTTTTCAGAATTAGGTTGTTGTGTAAAGTTGATTTAGTTCTTTAAACTGATTAATAAATTAAAAGTTACGTTGACAAAACCGTCATTGTTGTTCTGGGCGGCGCGTTAGGCGCAACATCGTTAGTTGCCTGATAAAAATGAATGAATTAAAGGTCCTAGAATCTGAAAAATTTATTATCAACTATAAGAGTTACGAAGGGATTTATAAATTATTTCAGATAGTCTTTAATAAAAAAGATGGAAGTATTTTTATAAACTTCCCATATTATAAGCATACAAATGGTTTGGTAAGTTTAGTGACTCTTAAAGCAAATACAACATATCCAACTTCCGCCAAACTCATTCCTGGAGGTAAAATAACTTCGCACCTAGTTAAATATTCGCATCACCCAGATGGTATATCTCATTTCTCTCAAGATGGTAAAGTATTTACGCGAGTAAAAAAACAATCTATTCCTTTCAATAAGATGCACGGTCATATTTTTACAATAATGTTGCAAGGTTTTAATGATTTTGCTGCAATAAAATCATCAAGGGAAATAGTAGTAAATAAATTTAGAACTTATATTTCAATTTCATCAAAAACAAAAGAAATATATGCATTAAAATTCGTTGGTCGTTTTTATAAGAAATCGAAATTAAAATCACAAATTGTGGGTAGCGTAAAAGGTCCCATTGTGCCTTGCCAAACAAACGAAGGTAAAAAAAATCTTGGTTTTTTAATCAGCCATCCATTTGAGGATAGAATTAATAGCAACATCTTACTTTTAACTTGCGAAGAAGTTCCTAAAATTGATCCGAAGAATTATTCTGCTCTTACTTTCATAGGTGGTTTTGATTCTCTTGATATTGCTTATGACCATAATAAAGACACACAGTTTTTAGCTCTTTCTTATCCTGTTGAAAACTATGATGAACTAAAAAATATTGTTGAATCTATTGATTATAGCGTATAACCAGTTTTCTTTCTAACTCATATGGTAGTAAATGATAAAATAGGTCTCTTAGAGTATGAATCAGAAATCATCAATGATTCTTTTAGTATAAGGCCACTTGATGATTATCTTAATGTTATTAAATACCTAAAAGACATTAGCAATGTTGATGGATTTATTTATCCCCCAAGTGAACATGGAGTTGAATTAGATATTACAACAATGAAACAAAAAAGAGTAATACCCAATACTGAAAGGCCATCCTTATTACACAAGTTGCCTCCTTCACATGCGATAGAATTATCAAATCCTGTTTATGAAAATGATACCAGAAAATGGGATTTAAGTTTTATAGTACACCTTTTAGCTTTTATTATGGGTGTCAGACTTCAATTTCATGATTGGTGGTTTGATGGAAGAGTCCCTATTAAGAATACAAATAATATTTATGCGTCTCCGCCAGTAATTAATGAGTTTTTGAAACATTGTTACGATGTATGGTTAAGTTGGGAAGAACAACACAGACAATGGATTATTAATTTACTTGTAATGCATTCTCGGGTACCATCATACGAATGGGATTGGGAAAAATTCACATTAAATTATATGGTTTTCGATGGTGCCTATAGACTTGCAAATGAGATTTATAATTGCAAAGCCAAGAATCATAAAGATCGCTTTAATGTTCTAATTGAAAGATTCGGTCTAGCTCATAATGATCAATATATTGACCAGATATACAACTTAAGAAACGATCTTTTTCATCAATCAATTTGGGATGGTGGCTTACCGTGTTCGTCGGAAGGCAAGTACAGGGGATGGGCACATGAAACAACATTGAGGAAATTGAATATCAGAATTATTACTGCATTGTTCAAGTATGATACAAAATTCATTCAGATGCCTTGGTGGTCAATAAGTAGTCATGCATTTGATCCAAAATTCTATGATTAAGAGAAAAATATACTTCCATTACATCCAATTTATTTTTTAGGGAGTAATGAGTGATACTTAACAGTATAAATATATTAATTGTAACTCCACAGATTAAGCTCATATCTTAGTTTAGCAATTCAACTGTATATCTCAAATTCTCTAATCTTAGGTGAGCGTAATTCTCCGTCACAGAAATTTGAGTGAATGTTTGCATTCGCTTCGCCAAGGTTTTTGACTTTAACTAAAATTAATAGCAAGTTTCATATTAAAATTCGGTTCTACTCCGAGGGAGCACAACTTTCTGAGTATTACTGTTCACGCCGACAATACTCTCCCGAAGCAGAAATGTTATAAATAAATATTTCTCATTCATTGGAGGTGTTATGATAACTCTCAGAACTACACTTCTATTTTCAATTTCTTTTCTTTTGCTTCTCTTTCATCTTCAAGTCTTTTCACAAAACCAAATAGCATTTAGTGTTTTAAGCAGCGGAGGAGAACAGCAAACAAATTCCGCTTATACTCTTAACGGAAGCTTGGGACAAGCAATCATTGGCAAATGTGAAAATACAATTAATCAGGCACAAGCTGGATTTTGGCAAATATACTATCAGAATGTAATGGTAAACGTTACAGAAGACGATTTACTGCCAATAGAATTTAAGCTTGAACAGAATTACCCTAATCCATTCAATCCATCCACAATTATAAAATTTGGAATTCCCGAGAGGTCAAATGTTTTAATTAAGATTTATGATCCACTTGGAAGTGAAGTGAGAACATTGATCAATCAAGAAATGGATCGGGGTTGGTACAGCTTAGAGTTTAATGCGGCAGGGCTTGCTTCAGGATTTTATATCTATAGAATGCAAGCAGGAAGTTACGTCAGTACAAAGAAAATGTTGGTGCTTAAATAATAAAATAATTAAAGCTGGAATTCAGCGGGACTGAGGAACAAATAATTTTAACAAATAAAAATCTTAACAATTTTTTTTATAATTAAAAATTAGAGGAGTAAAAAATGAAACTCGTAATTTTACTTTTAGTATCAGTTACAATTTTATCATCAAACCTTTTCAGTCAGGCAATTCCAATGCAAATCAGTTATCAGGGTGTTCTTAAAGATGCAGCGGGCAATGTTCTTAATGGTGATTTTACTATAACCTTTAGGATTTATAATGATGCAGTTGGTGGGTCTGCACTATGGAATGAAAATCAATCTGTCTCGGTAGCAAATGGATTGTTCAACATTCAACTCGGAAGTGTAACACCAATTACAACAGTTCCTTTCGATAGAATTCAATTTCTTGGAATAACCGTTGGTACAGGAAGCGAACTTTCACCGCGTACACTTTTAAGCCCAACGCCATATTCCTTTATGTCTATGGATATACTTGATAACGCAATTACAACCAATAAATTACAAAATGGTGCAGTGACTGTGGACAAAATTGCTCCGGGTATTACGGATGGTCAGGTGTTGACTACAGTCAGCGGCAACGTGCTCTGGCAAACTTCCACGAGTGGAGTATTCACCCTGCCATATTCGGGAAATGTCTCGAGCACCAGTCCCGCCTTTGCGCTTACTAACGTCGGCACTGGTCCTGCACTATATGGCCTCAACAACAATAGTGCTGCTTTATTTGGCCAGACTATCGGCGGGGTTGGAGTCGTAGGTCAAAGCGGTACTGGTATTGCGGTCGGTGGCGAAACTGCCAGTGGCATTGGCGTGCAAGGCAAGCACAGCGGTATCGGCAACCTCGGGGAGCTTGGCACCTATGTGGCAGGAGTTCATGCTGTCGCTTATGGGAATGCGCGCGGGGTATTTGCTCAGGCCACCAGCGGCACCGGCGTACATGGCGAGAGCTTTGGTGGCTACGGTATATATGGCGAAAGCTCCAGCAACGATGGGGTATTCGGCCAGCACAGTACCAGTGGTAACTTCGGTCGTCTGGGCAGCAGCACCGAGGGAGTGTTCGGTAAACATAATAGCAGCGGCAACTGGGGACAACTCGGCACAGGCCTCGACGGTGTACGCGGCTTTAGCACTAGTGCCTATGGCGTGCATGGCACAATCACGAGCGGGAGTGGGAGTGGCGTATATGGCGAGAACACCAATACTGGTAATAATGGTTACCTTGGAGGCACAGCCGGTGTGTACGGCTACGGTAGTAGTGGTGCAGCGGTATACAGCGAAGGTGATCTTGTCGTAACCGGCGCCTATCGCGGAAATATAGGCTCAAACAATGGTGCCCCATTTCCTCGTCCTGCTTATAACAGTGGTTGGATCACAATGGGGCAGAACGATCGGCGCGTTTTTACTCATGGACTCGGTGGAAACCCTGACGATTACTTTGTCTACATGTGTTTTAAGTCAGCTCCACCTCCTGCTGGTCTTGGTATTCACCAGGTTTATTATGGGCAAGAAATCGTATGGCGGGAACTGACAAATAGTTCCATCGCGGTCGAGCGGCATGCGAATAGCTCAGGTACCCAGGATATCAGAGTCCAGATCTGGGTAATCCGCTAACAACCAGGCAGTATGTTAGTCATTGTCACCTATAGGTCAGTCAGGCTTCCGCTTATCACACAAATACAAGGAGTCAACGGATGAGATTCACAGAAATAAGTATCTTCATCCTCGCTTTGGTCGGTGGTTCGCTTTTTTGCCATGATGCTACCGCACAATACCTGGTGCGAAGCAGTGAGTTCGGTTGCGGTGGTGGAGTGGTCAACGGTGGTAGTTATCGCATGGTTGCTACAGTCGGACAACTACTCATTGGGGGAGTGGGCAGATCGACTCACATCAATGCAATAAGCTTCTGGTATCAGTCTGTAGGTCTCACTATCAGGGTTACGCAGACATCGAATAACCTACTTATCGAATATTGGCTTGAACAGAACTACCCCAATCCTTTTAATCCATCAACAGTTATAAAGTTCGGCATTCCCGAACGAAGAAATGTATTAACTCACGTTACGCAAAAATATATTTATGTTTAATTATTTAGAACTTCATAGCAAAGCAAGCTTTGAGATTTTCCAGTTCATCAAAAGCGGCACGATTTGCAGAGATATAAAATTTCGTTCTTAAT
>Ga0208373_1000489_pt1 | contig 68133 bp, 70 predicted proteins | sample RifOxyC2_FD_184036 | JGI IMG/M metagenome (GOLD analysis project Ga0208373, IMG submission 184036) | Soil microbial communities from Rifle, Colorado - Rifle Oxygen_injection C2 (SPAdes) | ecosystem: Environmental > Terrestrial > Deep subsurface > Rock core/Sediment | place: Rifle, Colorado...
AAGATATATTGTGCGACACTATTACTCTATGCCAAACAAAAGTAATTATGATCCTGAGTTACTCATTTAGTTTGGTAATTAAAATTTTCAAAATCTATTTCCAATAAATGCGGTCTGCGTATCGTAGATCTATATATGAAGAAGGAATGTCATTATGTAATTTTTCTTGCAAAATAGTTTCTAACTCCCCTATTTGTGTTTCAGCTGGCCTGTCGAGGCGTGTCTTTATAGACCAACCTTGGTATGTCTGTATAGTAATATCACCTATAGTATTTTCTATAATAAAATATTTGAGTTGGATTTGTGTCATTTTTTTCAAACTATTATACCAATCAATTATATACTCAACTGTCTTTCTTTCTAACACAGGGTCATTTTGGCTCTGTGTGTCTTCTGCCTGTGCATCGTCATATACAATCGGGTAGTCTCCCAATTCTTGTATTATTGCGTGTATGTCTGGTTTGTGAATTTGTTCTACTATCTCAGTATGTATCTCAATTTCACCTTGCTCGTTAGTACTTGTGGTGGTCAATGTGGTATATTCCCATTCATATTCATTTACCTTTCGCAATGTTTCTATAAAATTACCATTGAGATCTATATAACTATATTCTTTTCCGTTATCGTATATGAGTGTAGATAGTCTCTCTTCTATAGTGACATTAAGATTATTAGGAAATTTTTTTTCTAAAATAATTTTTTCTATAGGATATCTATCCTTTAATACAAATTTGATCTCGTCTATATTTGAAATAAAATAACTATAATGTGGGAACAATCCAAATTCTTTATAGTTTAGTATCCCTTGTATGGTAGCTCGTATATCTGACTCAGATATACGATGTAAGCCACGTATGGATATATGCTGTATTTTAAAAGTGTTGCTATATATACCTATACATATAGTTAAAAGCAAACTAATTACAATGGTAATGGCATATATCTTTTTTTTCCATGTAGAATTTTCATGCGTAGCATAAGGGTTTTCTTCTCTCCCTTGCCATGAAAAATCTCTTCTGTGTCTGTCCTCTTTGTGTAATAACGAATGTAAAAAAGAACGAGATTTGTATATATTTCGTCCAATTTGTTTTTTTAGTTTATGACGATTGACAATGCGACGATACATGTGGGTATCCTAGATATTAGTATATATTTAAAAGCCACGTTTTTTACGTCTAAATGTCTCTATCCCCCAATTAAACCAATAGCCTGGGGAAACAACAAAATCCTGTGCATGTAATACGTCCTTATTGACTCCACCAAACCCTTTTTTGAAATGAGTAATGCCAAAAAATGGATGCGTCTTGTCGGCGTGTTCTGGTGCGATACCCCAAAAATTATACCATTTTAATCCCCTCTTTTTCGCATCCTGTATTACATTCCATTGTATGAGATATGATGTGGGAAGTTTCTTGTCTATATTAAGCGAAGCACTATGGCGATAGGCTGCCATATTTCCATAAAAATATATGACAGCTGAGGCATCGAGTGTCCCATCAGGCAAATATGCATTGTACACACATACCTCATTATCTTTTTCAAAGGGTTTAAATTCTTCTTTTATATATTTTGAAGGAAAACGATGAAAACTATGTTTTTGTGCTGTGTGATCCAAAAGTTTATCAAGCATATCTAGATCTTGCACATGAGTTTTTTTCTCGATACGTACACCCTCTTTTTCACATCTGCGGATTAAATTTCTATGATTTTTGTTCATTGCCATGAGTAAGTCATTTTCACTTGGAGTAATATCTAATAACCATGTATTTTCAGCAAGCACATGAATCGGCGCATTTCTATATCCGGCTTCCTGAAATGTAGCGAGATGTTCTTGGTTTGCATCTATAAATGGACTCACTCGTATAAAAGAATATTTTTCTTTTTTTGCAAATCCAACTATATATTCAGTGAATAATTTTAAAATGTTTTTTTCATCTTTTGTAATGATAGGACCATAGGGTATGTATAAAAAATTCCCCCGCCGTGCATGTGTGGATAGTACAAGTGCACCGGCAACAAGTTTTTCTTCTTCATATACACCAAATATCCAAAAATTTTCATTGAGTTTTTTATAAAATTCACCGTATTTCCAACTTTGGGTCATGGGTGTGTACTGCTGACTTTTGAGGAATGATTCCCATTCAGATATATTGTCTATTTGTTTTACTATGTACATATTTGTCTATGATAGAGGATGTCCTGCTTTTGCTCTTTTTTTTCGTAGCATTCGTATAATTTTGAAAAAATAATATGAGCGTTTGTTAAGAATAATTTCTTGGGCATCCGGATAACTTTTGAGCGCCCCACTAAATCCTGCTTTGAACCGAGCAACGCCAGTGAGATTGTGATCAGCTTGCCAACAGTATCCATGGTAACAACTTTCTTTGCCACTCCCCTCTTTGGCAGGAGGTGCCATACCCCAAAAATCATATGTAGTGCAGTTTAATCGTTGGCCAAGCTGCATCGCTTCCCATTGCAGGAGATATGGAGCCATACTATTTCTATACTCATTGGAAGATGCCCCTATAAAATAATATAGTGTTTTATCATATTTAAATAGTATTACACATGCTATGGGTGTGCCATTGCTATATGCATTTATTTGATATGTGTTGGGTAGAGCAAGTAATTTTTCACAATATATCTTTGGGTGACTCTGATATTGGTTACGTTGTGTTGTAATCATGTTTAATTTCCAAAAAAGATCTATATTTTTAATGTGGTCAACTGCTACATCTTTGCGCTGTGCTAGACCTATATTATAGCGTGTTTTTGCATGCATATTTTCCAAAAGTTCTTTCTGTGATTTGGTGATATCGAGTATCCACGTATTTCGCACTTGTATATTGGGAGTTGATATCTGCTTATATTTTTTTGTGACGCACTCATTTAATAATTCTGCGCGTACGAAAGATACATGTTGTTTTTTAAAATAATGTAATATATCCGTGAATATTTCTTCGGGAATATATGCCCATGGGATATAAACATAAGATATTTTGAAAGGTAATGATACAAAAATATATTGGATTTGTAATTTTTTTATGCCTTTTTCTTCTATTTGAATACGTCTAATATCTCTGCCTACAGATTTCAAAAATTCACCATAATCCCATGATTGAAGAAATTCTTGTTTATAACCCCATTCATTTTTGTTGGTGACTTCCTTAATTTCCATACCTATTTATAAATGATAGTATCTTTTCAATTTTTCTTTTATCAATAGAGCGATTTGTCGGAAGGTTCACTGAACATGAAGCTATTTTTTCTGCGTGTGGACATGAATGAATTGTGTAGTTTGCAGATGATATGTTTGAATCACTTGGTGCTATGACTGCATCATACCAATTACCAAGTATTATACCTTGTTTCCGAGCTGCTTGAATTATGTGAATTGGATTATGTACCAAAATTGTATAACGCAGATAGTTTGATTCCTCATTTTTTGGGGGTAATATAATATTTTTATTTGTGATTCTTGTGCTATATACGTGTGCTATTTTTTTACGGTGTTCATTTACCATGTCTATATCTTTCAATTGATTGACTAAAATAGCAGCGAAGGCATTGGCATATTGTGATGGATAAAAAGGTACCTCTCTTCCTTCTTTTTCACGTTTGTATATAATCCTACCCAATATATTGCATTTTTTTAGTATTGCTAGAAAATAGCGCCCTCCAAATTTGTATAATGGTTTGCCAATTGCAAATGCCGGAAAAGAAAGTAAGTGCTGTATTGTTTTGAGACGAGATGGTAAAGGTAATTGTTGTTGTAAGTTTTTAATTTTTTCCCCTATTTTTTTATTATGTGTAATGAGAGCACCCCCTCGCATTGATGATACAACTTTGTCACTACCAAAACTAAACATTCCTATATCTCCAAATGTACCTGTTAATTTTTTTTGATGTTTTACACCTAGAGAATGTGCGCAATCTTCTATGATAATTAGATTGTGCTGTTTGGCTATCATTATGAGCCGTTCCAGACAAGCAGGTGTTCCGAATGTGTGTTGTATAATAAGGACCTTTGATCTATTGGTAATTTTGAGTACCAGATCATGTGGGTCCATATTGAAATCATCCTGTATATCTACATACACCGGGGTACCGCCTGCCCAACGTATAGCATTACTTACTACGATACATGTATATGCTTGGACAAGTATTTCATCCCCTGTGTGTATCTGGAGAGCTTCCAGTGCCTTTTGCAAGGCAGTTCTGCCACTATCAAATGTATATGTGTAAGGTGTCTGAAAATAATTTTTAAGTTTTTCTTCTATGTCACGTATGTACCTCCCTTTTCGTAATAGTAACCATTGCCAGGGTAATAACAAAAAACCCAGAGCAATACGCAGATCTTTTTTGGTTGCGTTTGGTAAAAATCCAGTAAAAATCATGTTTCTTTTTTTAATTCTTTCTTAATAAATTCAGGTATTCTGTTTTCAATCAAGATAACAGAATCTGTATTTTTGAGAGATATAATATACTTCAATAATTGTTGTGGGTCTGTTTCTACTCGTATCATAAGGTTGTATTTGCTTGCCACAGCTCCCCTCTTCAATGGTTCAACAAAATCTAGGGTTGTAATTATGAGTTCATCAGCAATAAATGAAATCTCCCCCGCTATTTGTTCATGTATATCTTTGCTTCTATCCGAAAGTTCTATCATGCCTCGTGTAATGACAATCCTCTTTTTTTCTGATGGGTATGAATTAAGCAGATGCAATGCAGCTTTGAAACCATCCGGGTTGGAATTGTAGCTATCGTCTATTATTGTAGATGAGCCATACATATATGTATGCAATGCATTTGTCGGTTGTGTTATTCGAGTATCTGCTTCTATAATTTCATCTCTACGCATGCCTAAAAAAAGGCATGCGAGTGTACATGGTGCAAGATTATATATATTATGCTCTCCTTGCAAGTGTGTCTGGACATCTCTCTCCTCAGTCTGATCATTCCACGTAATACGTGTCTTGCAATATACCCCTTTTTCTCTAATTGTTTTGATGTCAGTTATAAGAAGTGTTGGATTGTATTCTTCTTCTGTGCCGAATGTGGCTATATGTGTTTTCAGTTCATGCAAGTATTCTCTGCAATATGGATTGTCTGAGTTTGTAATAGCAAGACCCTCAGCGGGCAAAGAGCGCAATAATTCATATTTAGCAGATTGGGTATTTTTTATTGATCCAAACGTAGCTAGGTGTTGTTCGTTGACAGCTGTCAATATTCCTATAGTTGGTTTAATTATATTACAGATAAGATTCACATCCCCTTTTTGATCCGCACCTATCTCTACTATGAATACATCTTTATCACGAAAATTTGTGGAAAGTATAAAACGTAAAATACCAAAGTGGCTATTAATATTTTTGGGAGTTTTTACTACCTTGTACTTTGAAGATAAAATTTCTGCAAGAAAATTTTTGACCGTTGTCTTTGCATAGCTACCGGTTATGCCGATTACTTTTAAATGTGGATACTTTTTCATTTTTTGAGTTGCTAGGAAAATGTATAGATATTTGATAATTTTGGTAATTTTATTGAAAAGAAAAATACTAGACATTATAATAAAAAAACGAAGTATAAGTGCTAGGATAAGAACATTCCAGTCTTTTGTAATAAGAAGCCAAGACGCTTCTATTGCCATAGACGCGAATATAATACTTATCGCTTTTATACTAATATGAGGATATCTTGTTTTTTTCTTTATAAATCTATATGTGATAACACAAAGATCTGTAATGAAGAAGGATATGATAATATATTTAAGTTTTTCTTTATCATTTATTGGCCATAAAAATATTATGATAGCAACAAAAGTTCTATAAAATAAATCGTAGCGCCTAAGGAATTTTTTTCCTTGTTCAGTAGCAAGAAAATCTCTAAATCTATCCCACCTGTACCACTTCAATTGCCATATATAACAAAGACCTGAGTAATCAATGAGCGCACTCATTGTCCACAATAATGCTATGCTGATATTTATAAATGAAAACATAATAATGGTATTATACAAAGTCTAGTATGAGAGATAGAAGTTCATTTGGATATTGCATGTGAAGACCATGTTTTCCTCTTTTGATAATTTTTAACTTAGCACCGGGAATAAGTTCCGCAATTTGTTTTCCATAACGTAGAGGGACATGGGAGTCCTTAGTTCCCCAGATGACAAGTGTCGGCAAATCAATTTTTGATAAAAAATGAGACATATCTTGCCGTACTATTTTTTTGAAAATTTCCCTTTTTATACCTGTTGTATGAGAATAATCTGGTGATTTGGCTATCCTATATAAAATCCTTTGAGCATCTATCGTAAGTTTTTCTAAAAAAGGTAGTTTGAATAAGAGCTTCCCTATCTTTGCTATTGCGTAAAAAAGTCCTCTTCTGATAGATTTATCGTCTCTAAAAACTGCAGCTCCACTTAAAATTAATTTGTTTATCAGTTGCGAATTATGAGAAGCAATATATACTGCTACTTGCCCTCCAAAAGAATGCCCCAGTAATATAATTGGCCTATCTGTAGTAGCTAGTTTAATTTCTTCTATTTTCTTTTTTACAAATTCAGCATATTGCTCTACCCCCCAGATGCTATCTGGACATCTTTCTATGCCAAAACAGGGCAATTCTATGCATTCTACATCAAATTTTTTTTCGGCTTTGCAAATAAATTCATTCCATGTGAGTCTATTGCCACCCCAACCAGGCAGTATGATAAGTAATGGTTTATGCATGTAATTTGATTAATTTTTTCCCCATGAATTTTTGTAAAACAGCAGGTATTTGTATGGTGCCATCTGCTTGTTGGAATTGTTCGATGATCGCGATTGGAAAACGGCTCAGTACAATCGCTGTACCATTGAGCGTATGCACGTACTCACTCTGTCCTTCGTCAGTTTTGTATTTTATATTAAGTCGGCGTGACTGATAATCTGTACAATTGCTGGTACTGGTGATCTCACCAAAGCCATCTTGCATAACCATGTACGCTTCCAGATCATACTTACGGTATGCTGGCCCTCCTAGATCGCCACTAGCAATATCGATTACACGATAGTTGAATCCCAATCCATCACAAATTTCTTTTTCAATATTCAATAATTCTTCATGCATCTTTTCACTTTCTTCTGGCTTGCAAAATATAAACATCTCTAATTTCGTGAATTGATGCACGCGATATAATCCCTTACTTGTGCGTCCGTAACTTCCTGCTTCAGTACGAAAACAGTGTGAGAGCGCGACATATTTTTTTGGTCCTTCATTTAAATCGAGAACTTCATTTGCATGATATCCAAGCATAGTGATTTCGGCCGTACCAACAAGGCTCATATTTTCATTTTCAATATTATAAATTTGTTTTTCTTCTCCTCGGGGATTAAAACCTGCCCCCGTAAGAATTTCATGTTTGGCGAGATCCGGTGTTTCTATGAGTGTAAAACCACGTCTCGTTACGATATCCATGCCATAGTTCAGAAGTGCTTGATTGAGACGAACCATATCATTTTTGACAAAGTAAAATTTACTGCCCGTCACTTTTGCACCGCGTTCAAAATCTATGAGATCAAGATCAGTCATTATTTCTTCATGATCTTTGGGGGTAAAATTGAATGTCGACTTTTTTCCGCGTTCTTCTATTATTTTAAAATTTTCTTCCCCACCAATGGGACTATCTGGATGTGTAAGATTGGGTACACGTAATAGTAATTCGTTATATTCAATTTGAGTTTTTTCTAGCTGTTCTTCAAATTGTTTTATTTTTTCTCCCACTTCACGCATATGTCCGATCTCGTCTTCACTTGGTTTTCCTTTGCTCACATGGTTTCGTTCAGCACGTAGAGCATCTATCTGTTGTTGAAAGTTGCGACGTCTTTCATCTAACTCAAGCAAGAAGTCTACATCGACTTTTACATTTCTATTTCTGCAATTTTGTTTTATTGCGTCTGTATTTTCACGGATAAATTTTATATCAAGCATACATGTATTTATAGATTATGAATTTTGATTATTTCTTTTAATTCCGGCATAATTTCATCCAAAAAATCGTTATCCCCATCCAAGAAATCATAGTCACGATGTGTCTCAAGATCAATCCACTTGGCATCCAATACTTCTGTCTTGCTAAACCTTCCATCTCCTCCAATAAGTTTACAGACATAAGGAATGAGATATACCTGATATCTAAAATGCGGAAATTGATGATCTTTTATGCTGATTTTGGAAAGTTGCTTTATGACGTCTACTTCATATCCAGCTTCTTCCTTTACTTCTTTTATTGAGGTACTTTCCCCTGTTTCACCAAAATCTATTATTCCACCGGGGAATTCCCATTTTTTGTGTACTTCAGGTCTGTGTGGATCATTGCGTAGAGTGATGAGCATTTGTCCTTTATTTATAACAATGGGCAAAGCGACAACAATATGTTTTGCTCCATAATTATTTTGTAAAAAATATTTTGTCTTTTGCAAAGCTTTACCGCGATGGCTTGTTGCATTTTTTTCTTCCGGAGTCAGCTCACCATATGTTTTTTTTAAATCTTCAAGATAAAAAATTTCATTATAACCCCAGGCACTTGGACCTTTTCTTCCCTCTTTTAAAATTTTACCTACGCGCTCGCCTAGACAAAGAAACTGACTTTTGTTGTGTGGGTCATACAGCGCAAGAGCCAACCGAAATGAAGCTGAACATTGTTCATCAGGTAAATTTTTTACTTTTTCAAGCACATGAGAACGTCTTTCTTCATCAGTTTCTCCAACTCGAGCACTTATAACGCCAGGCCATCCATTTAGAATGTCAATAAAAAGACCCCCGTCATCTGCAAGTGCTATATAGCCTGTCTTTTCTGCATAATATTTTGCCTTGAGTGCAGCATTACCTTCTATCGTTCCTTCATTTTCTTCTGGTTCTTTTGGTTTGTGCTTTAAATCATCAAGTGAAATAAATTCAAATGGAAGATCATCTAAGAATGTTTTCATCTCATGAAATTTTCCTCTATTTGTCGTGGCAATCAAAATTTTTTGCTGTTCCATAGTAGATCTAAACTATACGTTCAATATATTTTTTTAATTTTTTACTTTTGAATCTTTTTTCATAATAGGGAGCCAAACGCACTATTTGAATTTCTAAACCCATGTTGGTAATCGCATCTTCCAAATGATCAACATAAACTTTCTGATCGTAGCCAAGGGCTATAACATCAGGCTTGACCGTGTTAATATTTTTGTATGGATCATTCGCATCACCCATGAGCACTTCATCAATAATTTTTATATTTTTCAAAAAATCAACCCGTTCATGCTCATTATAAAACGGAGCTTTACCTTTTATTTTTTCAGCATTTACGTCTTTGGCCACGGAGACGACAAGACAGTCACCATATTCCCTTGCTTCCTTAAACATATGAATATGGCCGGCATGTACTATATCAAATGTGCCGAAAATCAAAACTTTTTTCATATGAGATCTCGTTATATCAATCCAATATTATGAGATATTTCGCGCATGGCATTAATAGCAATTTGTAAAAATTCATCAATGGTGAGACCTAGTTTCTCACATTCTTTTATTACATCCCTATCAACATTTGCTGCAAATTTTTTGTCTTTCATTTTCTTTTTTACCGAGGAAATTTCTAAATTTTTTATTTTGTCAGGACGCATAAGTGCAATGGCATAGATAAGACCAGTAACAGTTTCACTGCAGGCAAGCGCATGCTCTATTTTTTCAGTTCTTTTTTTGTCTTTCAATCCTGCACAATCAAATCCATATCCATGCGACAAAATAATTTGTATAAAATCTTCACTAAATCCTTTTGCTTTGAGAATATTTGGAGCTTCAGTAAGATGATCTGTAGGATCATGCTCTGTAATTTCCCAATCGATATCGTGCAAAAGTCCGAGCATACCCCAATATGATTCATTTTCACTGAGGCGTCTAGCAAGATGTCTCATGACTGCCTCTGATTCGAGGTAGTGGTTGAGATTTGCTTCTTTTTTGGTATATTCTTTCACAAATGACAACGCTTCATCACGTGTAATCGGAAGATGCTGATTTCCATATTGTTTCTTTGCTTGGATTGATGGATTACTTTGTTCTGGCTTCATAAGAGGAAACAAAACAGATTCACGTATAGGTTTATTTATCATGAAAGAAAATAAGCGTTCGCCAAAACCAAATCCGCATGTTGGTGGCATGCCATGCTCAAGCATTTCTACAAATTCCCAATCAGGCATCATAGCTTCACTATCCCCTTTTTCAATAAGTTTTTGCTGCAACTCAAAGCGTGCACGCTGATCTATAGGATCGTTAAGTTCTGAATATCCATTACCTACTTCACTACCCGCAATGATAATTTGAAAACGTTCAGTAGTTAGCAGATTTTCTGGGCGCGCTTTTGCAAGTGGCGAGATAAGTTTTGGATGGTTAATCAGAAAAGCTGGACCGGCAATATTGCGTCTGCAGTATTTCCATAATGTGTCTGTGAGACGTTCTCTGTTATCTCCCTCGTAGGATACATGTAATTTTTGAAGCTTTTCTTTCATTTCCTCTTCATCTGCATGTGTGGTATCAATTCCTGTTTGCTTTTTAATTTCGTCGGTATAATCAATGCGAGGCCATTCTCCTGCTAAATTATATTCGTATTCTTTCGTTTTAAATTTTGTAGTCCCAAATACCTCTGTGGCAATCTGTTGGTATAATTCTTGAGCTAATTTCATGCCGTCATTATAATTGGCATACGCCCAATAAAATTCCATGTTAGTAAATTCCTGTAAGTGGTCAGGGCTAGATCCTTCATTACGGAAAACTCTTCCTATTTCAAAAGTCTTTTCAAATCCAGCTGCCATCAAACGTTTTTGCCAAAGTTCTCCTACTGAAATACGAAGATAGACATCTAAGTCGAAGTCATTGTGATGTGTTGCAAATGGAGTCGCTTCTGCCCCTCCAGTCGTCGTCTCAAGGTAAGGGGTTTCAACTTCAAAAAATCCTTTTGCTTTCATAAAGCTTCTTGTGACGTCCCAAAATTTCGCTTTTTTGTAAAATATGTCTCTAATTTCTGGACTCAAAAGTAAATCAAGATATCTTTTTCGCAGACGCAATTCTTCTTTTTGCAAACCATGAAATTTATCTGGCAATGGCAGTAATGCCTTTGAAAGAATCATCCATTTTTTGACAAGTATAGATTCCTCTCCTTTATGAGTGACAAATCGTTCGCCATCCACAAAGATAATATCGCCCGTATCAATTTTTTTAGTGAATAATTTATAATTGTCTGACCCCAATTCATCCTGTTTAAAAGCAATTTGAATTTTATCTGTCTCATCTTGTAAATGGCAGAAAGTTAATTTGCCCATTTCACGTTTTGTCATGAGGCGCCCTACTGTTTTGACAGCAGATCCTTGTGGTAGATTTAGCGCGTGCTTGATAGTTTCGTGTGTATCGCAATGAGCTGGATAAGGATTGATCCCCATTGTCTTTAGGTCTTCTATTTTTTTTAGTCTAATTTTTCGTTCATCATTTATATTGACTTCTGTTGTATTAGTCATAAAGTAAGTCTATAAATTGGCTTAAATATGAGGTTATTGTATCAAATTCATGATAAAAATACAAATACCCCCTTACGGGGGTTGTAGTATATAGAAATAAGCTTATTTTACATCCAAAATTTTGTATTCCTGAACCCCTGCCGGTAGTCGCACTTGTACTTTATCTCCCTTACTTTTGCCCAAAAAAGCACTACCGATGGGTGATTCATTTGATATTTTTCCAGCTAGTGGATTGGCTTCCTGGGCTCCTACAATAGTATATTCCTTTTCTACCTTGTTAGCCTTTACGCGGATGGAAGATCCTATTTGTATTATTTTGCTCCCTGTATTTGCAACAATTTCAGCGCTATCAATAATATGTTCTAGCTCTTTTACTCTGCTTTGCGCCCATGCCATTTCGTCTCGGGCGGCATGATACTCAGCATTTTCAGACAAATCACCCAGCTGTCTTGCTTCATCAATACGTTTGGCTATAGCAGATATTTTTTCTAATTTAAGATCACTGTACTCTGCTTTGAGCTGGTCCAATTTATCTTGACTCATGTATTGTGTATCTTCCATCATCATAATATGACAAACTATAAAAAAATAAGTACCGCTCCAAAGCGGTTAGTACGTAGTATAACATGCTCGTATGTAACGTCAAATATTTATCCACATTTACTTAATTCTTGTATCTGTATGTTGCCCACCATTGCAAGAAGTTAGCACCTGCAGGCTCTGAAACCCAACCACCTTCCCCGCCCTCTTCTACCATGATAGTAATAGCAATCTCCGGTTTTTCAAAAGGTGCAAAGGCAGTAAACCACGCATGGGTGTCTTTGGTGCTACTCCACTGTGCAGTGCCTGTTTTTCCACCGGATCGAAATGGCAATCTGTTCAAATCCCAGCAAGATCCTTCTTCAACACAATCCTTCATACCAAGTTTTATCGTTTCTAAGTTTTCTTTATGAATAAAATTTTCATTAAGTATCTTTGAGTCTGCTATGGTTTCTTCTTTTGTGATTGGGTCTATAATGCTGTGCACGACATGTGGCTCGTATAAAATTCCTCCATTTGAAATAGCGGAAGTTATGGCCGTTATTTGTAATGGAGTGACGAGCAGGTCACCTTGTCCGATTGATAAGTTGTATGTATCACCAATATACCAAGGTTCTTTTTTTACTTTTTCTTTCCATTCTGGAGATGGTACAAATCCCTCGGCTTCACCGGGTATATCAATACCCAACTCACTTCCCAAACCGTATTTTTTGAAATACTCCGTCATTTTTGTCACTCCCAAACCTGGTATATTTCCATATCCCCCACCTATGGTGTAATAGAATGTATTTACCGACCATGCGATTGATTTGCGTACATCTGTGGTGCCATGCCCCCCCGCTTTCCAATCAGGAAAAAACCATTGACCCACGTTGATACCCCCGACACTGTTCACGGTAGTGTATGGGGTTATTATTTTTTCTTCCAAAGCAGCAGATGCTATGGATGGTTTGATCACTGAACCAGATGGGTATGCACCTGCTATAGCTCTGTTAAAAAGAGGCTTATTTTCATCTTCTATATATCTTGTGTAGGCACCAGCATCTATTCCTCCAGAAAAATCATTGTTATCAAATCCGGGTAAACTTACAAGTGCTAGAATTTCACCATTTTGTGGATTCATGGCAACAGCAGAAGCGCGTTTTTTTTGTATTTTATCAAGTGTATTTTGTAGGATTTCCTCAAGTTTTGCTTGTATATTGATGTCAATGTTTAATTTGATATGTGAACCTGAGTTAGGTGATTCTTCTGCCAATACAGATTGTTCTTTTCCTCGAGAATTTACTTCTATTGTCCTTCTACCATATATACCGCGTAAATATTGTTCATATGTTTTTTCTACCCCTGTTTTTCCTATAGAATCAGACGGCAGATATCCTTTATTATAATTCTCCTTGACTTCCTCTGGGGATAATTTTCCAACATATCCCAAAATATGCGACAAAGAGTTATCGTTGTGTACTGTAAGTGATTCTTCTACTACAGGTATTGTAGAGGTTACAATCCCTTGGGGTGTATAGAGACGTTTACTTCCCCTTTGTACATAGATCCCAGGCAAATCAGCTGTTGCTATTTGAATTTTAAGTGCCATTTCATATGGTATATCCTCTTGTATAATAATGGAATCGCGCTGATAATTACTATACTTATGTATGATTTCAGCAATTTCCTCAACATTTTTATTTACAATATCAGCAAGTTCAACAATTACTTTCACAAGTTCTTCATTTTTTTTGGGTAGATCTTGTGGAATAACAGCAAGCGAAAAATTTGGTATATTTTGTGTTATTTGCACATCATTTCTATCAAACACAAGCCCTCGCTCAGAAGGTATAGGAATTATCCTCTGTCGGTTACCTTCAGCGAGATTTCTAAAAGTATCTCCTTGCAAAATTTGTAGATACATCAATCTACCAACTACAACAGAGATGCTCAAAGCTATAACAATAAGAATAAAAAAAACTTTTTTTGTAGTGAAACTGCTACCGATATGAGATGTGCCGGAATCCAACACATCTGTTTTTTGTGAAGTACCATGTACATCAAAACAATCCTCTGTCCAAGACAATCTAAACTTGCCATCCAATCTATTAGAGTTTTTTTTTGAGATAATCAAAAAAGGATCTACTTCATTGTTCATATTTATTTAATGAAAGACGGCCTCATCTTTTTTGAAATTATGAAAAATAGTGTATGCAATATGAGAGCAACAATAACCGTGCAGACAATTTCCCAGCCATATGCAATAAATAGATCAGACCATAAAAAATCTTTATAAAATAAATTTATACATGTATACATAAGACGGAATACTACGAGACCAGCCGCAGTTATTACGAAAGTTGATAACAATGACTGGTTGGTAAAAATATCCTTATGGAACCAGTATATAACAAGAGTAGTTAAGGTGCCTGCAAAGAGATTCGTACCGAATGGCGTCGAACTATTATATCCAAAAGAAAATAGACAAAGAAGGATATCCATACAACCTTTCCTGAATTTGTCACAATAATAAGTAATACTATTATACTAAAAATAGTATTCAGTGCGTTTAATGGGGAAGGAAGTATATTCAAAAAAGCTATATGCAAGATTACTAATAAAAAAGATAGAAAAATAGACAGTAGTACATCAATTATTTTTTTCATAAAATTATCCTTCAGACTCTATAAAAACTTGCGTGATGACACTTACTGCAGTGATATGAGCAAGATCTGCTGTTGAATTTATTACTGCCTGTTGGAAAGGTTCGTAAGGATGCTTTTCGACCACTTCCACCTTGCCAATGATAAGACCTCGAGGCACTCCTGTCGTAAGACCTGAGGTAATAACAGTATCCCCTGGAGAAATGATCTCATTTTGTGGGATAAAATTCATGCGTACGCCAAGTCCATAACCTCCTTCAATCAAACCGATACTCTTTTCGTTGTTCATAATGGTTGCTCCTATTTTGCTATTATTATCATTTATCAACCGTACTATAGAACTATGTTTATCTACTTTCAAAATACTACCTATCAAAATTCCATTCCCTACAACAACTGGATTATCTTTTGAAATGCCATCTTGTATGCCCCTATTTATAATAATAGTAGTCCCGAGTGGGTCTACCGTGCGACCTATTACATCAGCTCCGATATGTTCAAAATTGTGTGATGAAAAAAAAGTTAATTGTTTGCGTAATTCCTCATTTTCTTCTTTGAGAAGACGCAATGCAACAGCATCCACTTCATTTTGTTTAAACGATTGCTTAAGTGATAAAATTTCTTGAATCATCTGATCAATATCAGTATTTACTTCTTTGCGTGTATGTAAATAAGCGGCAAATGAATTAAATGGTCTTGAAGTCCATTGTAAAATTGAAGAAAAAATATTTTCTATAGGAGTTAGTACACGAAGTATGTGTAGGCCTATGACAAAACCTATAATAATAAGAATCGCAAAAAAAGTCTTTCTTTTCTGTACCATACATGATAATTAATTACCAACCATTTATGATTTGCTTCGAGCAGATGGCAATGTCACTTGTTTGAGAAGTTCTTGATCTTCGAGAAGTATACCTGCTCCACGCACAACAGAAGTAAGCGGATCATCGACAATACGCACGGGTATCTCAGCCGCATGAGAAATGACAGAGTCCAAACCCTTGAGAAGAGCTCCACCGCCAGTAAGCAGGAGTCCTCTTTCATGAATATCAGCAGTAAGTTCTGGTGGTGTAACTTCAAGTGTCATTTTCACGTATTCAACAATCGTTTTTATACTACGCTCAATAGCTTCATAAATATGTTCACTTGAGATAGTAATCTCTTTTGGTAAACCAGTGATGACATCTCTTCCTTTCATAGGAAACTCAATATGTGCATGGTTGGCTATGGCAGAGCCTACTTTTATTTTTATTTGTTCGGCATGAGCTTCACCTACAAAAATATTAAATACTTCGCGTGCATATTGCATAATATTTCGATTGAGTTCGTCTCCTGCAATGGGTGTAGACTTCCACGTGACGACACCACTGAGAGAAATGACAGCTATTTCCGTCTTTCCTGCCCCCACATCCACTATCATATTGCCTACTGCCTCTTGAATTGGCAAGCGCGCACCAATCGCTGCAGCCATAGGTTCTTGAATAATATGTACTTCCCGCGCTCCTGCAGAAAGTGTCGCGTCTTCCACTGCCTTTATCTCGACTTCAGTCACATCAAGAGGCACTGCTATCACGACTCGCGGCCGTGATGCTATAGAAAATCCATCCTGATGTACTTTATCAATAAAATACTTGAGCATTTTTTCAGTCACTTCATAATCTGATATGATGCCCTCAGTTAAAGGACGCGTAACTTGAATGTGGGGTGGGGTTTTCCCCAGCATTTGTTTTGCTTCATGGCCTACAGCAAGTATTTGTTCGGTCTTTATATTCACTGCAACTACAGATGGTTCTTCTATCACGATTCCTTTGTCGGGGGTATACACGAGTGTATTTGCAGTACCCAAATCGATCGCAATATCTTTGCCAAATTTTTTGAATAATGCTTCAAACATATAATACTTTTACAATTGATCTATACCAATTAATTCACTTTTTTCTTCATTTCTGTGTTTAATTTCAACAGAATTTTTTTCTAAGGTTTTTTGACTTACTATAATACGCTTCGGAATGCCTATTAAATCACTATCAGCGAATTTTGATCCAGCATTCACTCCTTCTCGATCATCGTATAATACATCCACTCCTTTTTTGACAAGCATATCATATAATTCATCAGCCTTTTTCATTTCTTCGCCTTTGCAAAGTGAAATCAAGTGTACATGGAATGGCGCGACTGACTCTGGCCATATAATCCCCTTTTCATCGTGATAGACTTCTACAATGGTACCGAGTACTCTACCAGGTCCAATACCATACGCACCCATAATTACTGGCTTAACATTTCCATCTTCATCTGCGTATGTGAGACCAAGCGGTTCACTAAATTTTGTTTTTTGTTTGAAAATATTCCCAACCTCAATAGCTTTTGCTTCTTCAAGTTCATTCTTTTTTAATCCTAAATCGGCGAGTACTTCATCAGTATAGACTTCTTTGTTTACTGCTATATTTTTCTCTCGTGATAAAAATATGATATCTTCACCAGAATCACATACTGTTTGAAATTCATGACTATACTTAGAAAATGTCCCACCACTCGCAAATGTTATAAACGTCTCGTCACCTATTCCGACACGTTTAAAAATGTTAACGTAAGCCTGCTTTGCTTTTTCATAAAATTCATCTAGATCCTTTTCATCGCGCGTAAAAGAATATAAATCTTTCATCAAAAATTCTCGACATCGCAAAATACCGCTCTTTGCTCGAGCCTCATTTCTAAACTTTGTCTGAATTTGATACACAAAACGAGGTAAGTCTTTGTATGAATTAATATGATTTTTCATGAGTGATGCCAACGCTTCTTCATGAGTAAACCCGAGACCCATCTCAGTGCCACTTTTAAGCTGTGTCTTGAACCAATTATCAACTACGTTGTCATCCCATCGTCCTGTTTTTTCCCATGTATCTTTATTTTGTAAAGTGGTCAAAAAAAGCTCTTGCCCGCCAATGACATTGATCTCGTCTCTAATGATGTCATTAATTTTGTTGAGGACGCGCAAGCCGAGTGGTAAATATGCATATACGCCTGCCATTTCTTTATGGATAAAACCACCGCGTATCAAAAGTTCTGCATTTTTGGAAATTTCATCAGATGGTATGTCTTTTCGTGTTTTGGTAAATAAATGTGATTGGCGCATATACATTAATTAAAACAATTAGTTATGACCTTCGGTAGGTGCATGGGTTTGTTTGGATCCGTGTTTGACTGAAAGGCTAAAAGAAATAAATAATATAAAAATAGCCATTAATAATAACGCATTCCATATATTCAGATACTGCTGACCCTGTAAATACAGACAGATGACCAAAAAAGTCGAGATAAATAATGACTGTCGAGAACTAATCTGCACATAACGGAACAATGGTAAATCCCGTGAAGCAAATAATTTGTAACAAAAAAATATAACAAGTGAAATAGTACCAAGCAGTGCAAGATAAAGACTTGCATAGAAAAAAACAAAACCCAGCATTGTAGTCTGGAATGGATCCACATTTGATATGACAAAAACCCAAGAAATCCAGCACAAGACTGTGGCAAAAACCATAGTAAAAATATATTGTCGTAAAGTCATAAAAAAGCAAAAATAGCTCCCGACAGCTATTACCAATTGTACTATGTTTGTATCCTCTTTGCAAGGGTAGTATTTAGGCTAAATATCGTATTCTATCTACCTCATTTTTACCGAGTACATGGTTAATTTTCTCTACGATTTCTGTCTGATTTTCGCGTATTTTTTGTGCTATCTCCGAATTTGAACAACTCACAGTAAGCGTTCTATTCTTGAGAAATAAAGGCTTAGCAGCCTGGGATATTTCTTTTCCATACATCTCTTCGAATGTCTGTGTGGCAGCATGAATAATAAGATCGTCTACGTGATGATTTTTGTCCTCACTTTTTTTGCTTTTGTTGTTATGAAGTGTATTTCCCAGTGGTGAAAAAGGCATAGTATGTATTATACATAGTACATATATATAGTATCATCTTTTTTCTGATAACGCCACCCAGGAAATGTAAAGGCATGGGAGATGATACGACTCCCGGGCTTCATTTCCTGTTTTATTTTTTTTTCAAGTTTTTTCATCCAGTGTGGAATAAAATAAATTGATACAACATCATACGATGCCAGGTCAATATTCCATAGTGTATCTCGTATAAATGTTGCATTTTTTATATGCTTTCTCAATTGTTGTGTCCGACTAGTCCAGTATAGTAATGGACTAATCTCTACGCCTGTCGCATGCTTACAATGTTGTGTCGCAGCTAAAACAAGCCTGCCATCTCCAGAACCAAGATCTATGAAACGTTCATGTTCTTTGAGGTCTACCATATCAATCATTTTTTTCACCTTTTCATGGCTCGTAGGTACAAATGGCGCCCCACTAATCATGGCATACAGCGCATACAAAAGATAAAATAAAATACCTGCATACACAATAGTAAATATAATAGTTGCAGCCCAGAATAATATAATCATATATTTATAATTGCCTAAATTCACAAATTTCTTTGAAATCACAGTACGCGCACACATGTTTACCTGGCGTAGCAGCGAAGTCGCCCCCTTGAATTTGAGTAATAACATTAATTAATTTTCCTTTTAATTTTTCTATATCCTTGTTTTCTCCCAAAAATGAAGTTTTTATGTTGTCATTGACATAATAAAATGTAAGTTTACCTACAGGTCCTATGTGGTTATACTCTGATAATGATTGGGCAGCAATCTGATATATGATAAGTTGCTGTTTATCTTCACTTGTGAGAGTTTCCTTCGCTGACCCTGTTTTGTAGTCAATAATTTCTAAACTGCCGTCTAATTGTTTGTCTATACGATCAATACGTCCATTGACAAGGTACTCCCCTACTTTTATTTTGAACCAACCTTCAAGGCTTACTGGTATTGACCAGGAGTTTTGCTCTGAGGCATAAAATACTTTCAAAATTTCTTTACCTTTTTGGTAATAACTCTCTCGCTGTTGTTTGCTTTTGTACCAATCGGGAATCCACGCCTTCTCGTAATCATCGAGCAACTCTTCCAATGTTGGTACCTGTATTCCATCACCTTTAATACGCGGTGCTTCTACAGGCAAACCAAACAGACTGCTCTGTTTTGCTCTATTAAGCTCTTGGATACGTTCATAAAATGTTTGCAATGTATTGTGTATCGTGTTGCCAAAACTAAAGCTTGCACTACCTTTCATTGGAATTTTAAGTACATGCGCTAATTTATACTGATAGGGACAACGTTCATACGAATTGATCTGAGAGTAGGAGAAGGTATCTTGAATAATTTTTGGTAATTCGTTACTTTGATTCCTTGTCTTGGAAGATATTGGATATTGTCTGCCTGCCGGCAAGGCAGAAATGTAGGATATTTTTTTGTTAAGAAGTCCGCTCCGTTGTTCGTTGTTCGTTGTTCGTTGTTTGTTAGTTTCAAATCCAACCTCGTCTAAAAATCGTGAGATCTTCTTTTTTCGTGAGCCGCCATAATCATCGGCACTTGTCAAAAATAATTTTTCTTTTGCACGTGTAATTGCCACATAAAATAGTCTGCGTTCTTCTTGATAATGGAAATTGTGACCCCCATTTGATAATTCTTTTACTAATTCATCAGGTAATTCTATATCGCCACCTCTATTTCTACTTGGAAATCTTTCTTCTACCAAATTAACAACAAACACATATTTAAATTCCAGACCCTTTGCCGCATGAACTGTCAAGATATTTACTGAATTAGGAGTATCTGTCGGCTGGTACATCTTACCACCGTCGCCGGATTCTATAATATAGTTATAGTGCTCTACAAATCCTGCTACATGGGCACCAGGCATTACTTCTTCATAATTTCGTATAAGATCAAAAAGCTGTTTAAGATGATGGATTTGTCTAATAATTTCTTTATTTCCCCGTCCTTCTTCATGAGTGAGATATGAAAGATACCCACTATTTTCCAAAAATTGATACAGTACGCTTGTTGGTTTTTCGAATCGTGAATGTCTCATCCCCTCATGAAAGAGACTGATAAGTTTTTCACACACATTTGTACCTTCCATCGAAAGATAAAATTCTCTTGACCGCTTCAGTGCCTCATAATATGCTATACTTTTTTTCTTCGCCATGGCAGTCAATTTTTGTAAGTCATCCTCTTTCATTTGTAAGAATGGCATGCGTAAGAGCCGGTATATGGCTCTATCGTCATGAATATGTTCAATACTATTAAGAAAGCCGATAGCATCAAGCACAATCGGCTGGCGATATAGCCCTGACGAAGCAAGATATTCATATGGGATATTATGAGATTCGAGCGCATTGGCAAATGGCTCTACATGGCTATTTGCCCGAACTAAGATTGCAAAGTCATCCCAAGATACTAACCTGGATTGTTCTTTGATTTCACTAATTTTTTTGATTACACCAACCACTTCATCATCAAGTGTCTGAAAATGTAGATGCTCGACATTTTTTTGACTCTTTATTTTTTCTACTTGAACTCCACTCAGAAGTTTCTTATTTACACCCAATTTTTGCTCTAGACGGTCTGGATTATTATTTTGAATGGATGCATATGCAAAATCAAGAATTTCTTGCTTTGAACGATAATTTTCCGTCAATACAATCTCTTTTGCATCTGGATAATCTTCCTTAAATCGCATGATAATAGACACATTACTTCCACGAAATGCATAAATACTCTGATCATCATCCCCCACCACTGTCAATTGTGAATTTTTATTGGCTAATAATCTTATAAGTTGATATTGTGCCCAATTGACATCCTGAAATTCATCTATGAGAATATATTTAAAACGTTCTTGTAAGAGTTTCAATATATTTGGGCGTTCTTGTAAGAGTTTCACACAGTAAAAGATAATATCCCCAAAATCAAGAGATTCTTTATCGAGTAATAGCTGGTTATACTGATGATACGCATGCGCGAGTTCGACTGTTTTATTTTTTTCCAAAATTTGCGCGCTATCACTATCCATTGCCAAACCTTCTGCGTATTCTATATAACTTTTTGGAGAAACAAGCTCGTCTTTACATTTTGAAAAATGGTCAAGGAGAGTATGGATGTGTTTATTTGGATTGCCGAGTGGTCTATAATAATCCAAATTAAAATCGTAAACATGCTCTCGCATAAGAAGCCATGCATCTGTCAGCGTTAGTAATTTGAATTTATTTGGTAATCCAATTTCCAAACCGTATTCCTCAAGGAGCCTTTGACAAAATGCATGAAATGTAGAAATCTGTAAATCTACATAACCTATATCCATCATTTCATCTACACGTCCTTGCATTTCTCCAGCCGCCTTGTCAGTAAACGTTAATGCCAAAATTTGCTCAGGCGTGGCAAACTTTTGTTCTATTAAATAAGCTATTTTTTGAGTAATAACTGTTGTCTTGCCTGTACCAGCCCCAGCAATAATCAAAAGCGGGCCGTCGGTATATTCGATAGCCTGCTTCTGGGATACGTTGAGATTATAGTTAGTCATTCTTTTTTTCTATAAGGGCATCTACCATTTTCTCTATCTTCTCTTTCAGTGTTTGATCTTTTTCTTCCATACTCATTTTCACAAACTCTTCTACCTTTGGTACTTGTATATCTTGAGATAAAAGATGAAACCCCATATATCGTAATGTGGGAATTAAATGTTCAGCCATTCGTACACCACCGAAGCCACCGGATGAAACGCTTACTATCAGTGCAGGTTTCTTGTTATATCCTTTAAACTCCTGATCGAGCAACATCTTGAATTCTCCTGGATAACCTCTATTATATTCAGGCACAACAAAAATAAAAGCTGAAGATTTTGCTACAATGTCTCGCCATGGTTTGGCTATGTTACTGTTTTCCCACGGAGGTATAGTTCGAGATTCGACAAGGTAATTACGCACATCCACAAGCTCAAAAATAGCCTCTTTATTGTTTTTGAGTGTGTTGTATATATATTGTGCCACATGCTCAGATTGCCGCCCTTTTCGAGCAGTTCCAAGTACTATAGGTATATATGGGTGCATAATTGAATCCATTAATTTAATTGTATCAATTTTGAAAACTATAGGCAAACAAAACCTCACATAATTTTTTGTGAGGTTTTGTCGCACGGTACAAGACTGATTAACAACCACAGCCACCGCCTCCTAAATTTCTAGGACAGATCATATGTATACTGTTATTAATTAATACAAATATAGTATGCATTATATAAATTATCTTGTCAATGTTAAACAAAAAAAGGGCAGTAGTACAGCCCTTTTTTGTTGTTATTCGAATTATATTTGTAAATACTATATGTATCAATCCGCATTACCTCCCGGGGCAAAGATACATACATTATTTTGGCAAAATGACATCTTTTCTACACACTGTGCATCTGTTGTACATGAAGAAGGATTGTAAAGTGGCGTATAACAAGTGAAACCATTACATTTATTCCCCGTTCCACAGTCGCTATCATTTGCACAGTTTATTTCAGTAATGGGAGTTGGCGAGCCTGGCGTTAAACATTCATTTAATGCTCCTCCACATGCCTGGGCATTCAGACAATGCCATCTATCTCCATCTGTGTTACTACATGTATGTCCACTTTGACCAGGCCATACGCAGGTATGATTTGAACACACAAAATTATCGCTCAAACACTCAGGATGATAATTACAACTTGATGGAACTGAGGTACAACGCCCTTGAAAACAAGCAACTCCTGTACCACACTGACCATCTGAAGTACAAGAAGACCCTATCCCACTTGTGGGAGTTGTGGGTACTACACAATGGCTATCCACACACACTTTTCCATTCCAACACTGTGCATCTGAGTTACAAAGCAATTCGCCAGTGTTTGGATCAGATGGAAGTACTTGTTCTGCAGGAACGCAGACACCATTTGAACATAATTTACCTGAAATACACTGCTCATTTGAACTGCAAGGTGAGCCCTGCTGATTAGTTTGTTGTGAAGGTCCACAATACCCATTTACACAAACTTGATTTGTAGTACAATCAGTATTTGCATTACAAAATGGTACATCTCTACAATCACCAGACTGTGTTCCACACCACTGATCGTTTTCACAACGCCAGTTTTGTTGTACTCCGTTTACATAGTAGCTACAAGCTTGGCCACCGCCTGTTTCAGGTTTGGCATTTTGTTCCTCAACAGGTGCTGTTGGGCTGCATGCGGCACCAAGCATTAATAATCCTCCCAAAAGAGAGATACCCCACACATACATGTATCGTAGACGCATATATATAAATTAAAGACTAATTTTTATAAATTTTGATATGGATAAACATAATCCTCGTGTGTCCAAATACCATCAACGCAGTAGTATGTATTTTCTCCAGACGTATAACTATCCCCTTCAAATGAACATGCATTTGGGTCTACATAAACATCTTCTTCTATTATAATGGGAACATCGGGTAACCTACGTGATGGGCTGTCTGCAGTATAATCTTCTTGAATATCAGAATCATTATAATCGGGTGAAGGAATAGTATCAATATCACCATCACGATAAGGATATACATATTCTTCCGGCAACCACTCACCTTCAACATAGTAAAAAAGAACGCCAGCTGAATTGGTAAATTCTTGCATTTCCACTGGATTTAATGGAAAACCTTCTTCGTCATAATATATGGCGTCTGGTAAAACTACAGTAGTTGGCTTTACCACAGGAGCTACTGGCTTCTTTACAGATGGTGTTTCTATTGTATCTTCGGGTGCAGTATTTACAACCTCTTGTCCAACAGGTGTTAGGATAATATCCTCAATAAAATTTTTCCCCTCGGGGGTTTTGCATTGACGCGGAGAACTCTCCATTACCGGGTAACCAGCTTTTATACATTCTTCGAATGAAGATACGACGTTTAATGTTTGGTCATTAGGATTTATTTCCGGTGTCTGTGTTGGTTGAGATGTTTCTGTACAACTTTGTCCCATAAACAAAAGAACAGCTCCAAAAAATAATACTGAATAATATGAACGCATATATACTAAATATTTAAAATAAAATCACCCCAAAAATGGGGTGATAAAATTATTCTTCTCCACAACCACACTCCTGGCATTCAGGACCACAGTCGTCACTTTTACAATTTGGTGAACACTCTTTGCAACATGTGCCACCGCTACAACAGTGATTTTCATCAGTAAGTTCTACCCCACATTTTTCACATTCCATATAAGTTTATGTTAGATGTATGATATGAGATAAGTATATCACTTACTCTATAAAACCACCAGCCTGCAATTTCCACAGCTTGCTATAAAGGCCTTTCTTCTTTTTCAGAAGTTCTACATGTGTTCCCTCTTCCATTACTTTGCCATGATCTATGACCACAATACGATCCATACGCATGATGGTAGACAATCTATGCGCGACTACGATGACTGTCTTTCCTTTCATAAGTACATCAAGACCATCCTGGATCATTTTTTCTGACCCAGAATCAAGACTACTCGTTGCTTCATCTAACACAAGAATTGGGGCATTGCGCAAGATTGCACGGGCGATAGCGACTCTTTGGCGTTCTCCACCAGACAACTTAACACCACGCTCACCGACATATGTATCATATTTTTCTGGAAATTCATTAATAAATTCATGACAATGCGCTTTTTTTGCAGCATCTTTCACTTCTCCATCCGTCGCGTCTGGTCTGCCATAACGAATATTTTCCATAAGCGTCCTATGGAAAAGTATAGGATCTTGAGGTACAAGACTGATATTTTCCCAGAGACTTTCTTGAGTAATATGAGAAATTCGTTGGTTATCTATTTCTATTGTACCATCAGTGATATCGTGTTGCCGTAGCAATAATTTAACAATAGTAGATTTACCAGCTCCTGATGGTCCAACAAAAGCTATCTTTTCTTGCGGATGTATAGTCAAGTTGAAATGGTCAATAATTTTTCTAGTCTTGTGGTAATAAAAATTTACATTTCTGTACTCAATTTGTCCATTTGAGACTACAAGCCTTTTTGCATTTTTTACATCTAAAATATCATGGGGTTGATCAAGTATTTCAGTCATTTCTTCTGCGTCGGCCAGATGTTCATAAAAACGTCTAATGATGCGGCCTACGTCCCACAATTTCATAAACACACGTAACAAATAAGCTTGGATGAGCACAAAATCACCAACTGTCAAAACACCTTTTTCCCATAGAGAAATAGCAAAATAAAATATACCTATTTCCAAACATATCATGAGTAGCATTTGAAAAGCTTCAAAAACACTCGATATATCCCATGTAAATTTCCTCATCTTGTTGAGTATACGTGTCATTCTCTCAAAATATTTTTTCTCTCTATCGTATCCAACAAATAACTTAACATTTGAATGATTGGTAATCGTATCTGCCAATATCCCCGTAACTTTGCTATCCATTTCACTACGCTCTACATCATACTTAAGTTTGTATCTGCTAAATGCATAATTGACAAGGCAAAAAATTGTAACCCATATACCCAATCCCACACCCAAAAAAGGACTGCGCGTAGACAATACAATAATAACTAGAATGACATCAACAATAATTGGCAATAAATCCCATGTACAGGCATCAGCAACACCTTCAAAGGCGTGGTAAAAACGGTTTACTCGTTTAACCAGTGAGCCAACAAAATTATTATTGAAAAAACTAAAAGAATGTTTGTGTAAATAGTTAAAACAAGTAATAGATAAATCACCCATTACGCGTGTCTGAAAATAACTATTTATAAAACCAGCAATTCGCCACAATGCCCACTCAATAAGATATAAAGTCAAAATAGTCCCCAACAACGAAACAAGCACTTCACGAGATCCTCCAGCAACAAGTACATCAAAAAATTTCTTGTAAAAAAGAGGCTCAATAATAGCAAGACTGCCAGCCATAATAATGGTTGTACTCAGTACAAACATAGCCAATTTATAACGGCTTGCATGTTGCCAAAATATTTTGAATGTCAATTTTGTATTATATTTCATAAAAAACACCTAAACCCGCAGTGAGCGGGCTTCTCATATAGAAGACGCATAATATAAAGAAATGTTACACTATACCCAGAGCTTTAGCAGCATCTTGAACCCCTGCCATAAAAAAAGTATAGCGCATAGGTAAACCAATAATATTTGCATGTTCGACGACCAAAACATCGACATTACGCTTCTCATGATGCTCCACTTTGAAGGAAGTGCGTGGAATATGTTCCACCCCTTTTAGATGATCTCTTGTCTTGTCTGCAGCTCGACCATCAACATATATCACAGCGTATAAATATTCGCCATGAGAAAAGATAAATAGACGCCTATCAGTGATACGTACGCGAACTTTACGTATAGTTGTTTCTCCGTTGAGATGTGTTTCGAATCTTACATCCGACTCTTCGTACAATTTTTTTTCTCCATCTTCCAATGGATAATTTTTTTCATGTAATTTGAAAGCAGCGCGTACGATAAAAAAACCTATGACAATAATAAATCCTAGAGCGATATAACTAATAATTTCTGGCCCCATAGAGATTGGTGATTTAAATAATTAAAACTAATTAAGTGATACAAACTGTATATTTTCTGGTGAATGCATTTCAGCAAGAATACATCTAATTTTTAGCCCAGAAAAGCTCTCATGAATAACTTTCTTGACCTTTTCCATATCATGTATATATGTTTGTTTCTCGGTATCAATACTTTGAAATGCGTTATGACCGCCATATGCACCACAGTCTGTGTGATGGATTAAATATAGTGTTTTAATGTCATGTAATTTTGATGATAGTTCTATCTGTTTCAATATAAACTTAGCATCATTAGATTCTTTGTCTTCAGCTATAGCTTTGCTAATTCCAGCAACGGAGATAACATCACAGTCATCCATAATCCCCTCTTTTTCCATCCATGCATGCAAAGCAGAGGTTAGGCGGAAATCCATACAACAGATAAGGGCTGACGAACATGAGAGAGGCATACGAAAAACTAAAATTCAAATGCGGTATGTATCGTTTTATTGTTTATTTTTATATAAAAAAATTTGTTTTGATATGGTAAGTAACAATAACGCACTCAACACAGACAATATAAAAATGATTATAAATAAAAATGAAAAGCCAAATACACTTGCAATTAAACCACCAAGAGCAGCCGCTGCAGCCATACCAAGACCTGTTAACACGTCATACATACTCCATTCAAATCCTTCCTTCCCTTTATCCAAATGATGTGTAAAAATGGTGCACCATCCAGGGTATGAGATGGCACTTGCAAAGCCTAAAAATATCTGAAGTATATATAGTTGTGAGATTGAATGAATAAATATATAGCATAGATAACCAATCCCAATCAATAGCACTCCAAGACATGCAAAAAATAAATCGTCTTTTTCTGAACGTGTCTTATCAATAAACATACCAATAGGAACTTCAAAGATTGATTTTGAAAGCAAAAACAGGGAAGCTGATATACCAACTACCGTAATATCTGTATTAGGAATGGCATCTACCACAAACAACGCAAAGATTGGCGTACATAGCTCGATTGCTAAAAAACCGATAAAATCAGATATAATGAGAATTTTTACTACGACATTCATTCGGTAATGAGCAATGGAACGAACAATATAACGTGTATGCATATGAAATAATAAAACCGACTTGGTACAGACGGCTTTATTATACTAGATTTTGATGAGTAAAACAATATAACTAGACTATAAAAAACTTTACAACAATCCATCCTATATAGGCCAATACCGTGATATATAATTTCCATGAAACTCGTATCCATGCACCTGGTGAAACTTTAAAAGCACGAGCAAGATAAAAATTTGGTAAATTTGCAGGAATCATAATGAAACCACCAAATAATGCACCCATAACTACACTCGCCGCCACCATAGCGGCAACCTCTGGACCAAGCACAGGTATGAGGGCAACAGGTATCATGATAAATACGCGACTAGCAAGTGCATTATCCGCAACATGAGACACCCATGCTGTCATAAAAAATAAGGCTATAGCAATTACGAGTGGAGGCCATGCTGTTGGTATTTGATGAGCGATAAATTCAATAAGTGGATCAGCCACATGTCCAATGATCTCCAAAGCTACAAGCAATATCGCAAGAATAACCGGCTGCCATTTTGCCGTGAAGGCCTCTTCTCTATCTTCTTCACCGCAATTTTTATACTTTTTGTATGCGGTAATCCAAGAGATGACACCTATAATTGCATCAACTATCCATAACAACATTCCTGGATAAAAAATATGCCACAATACAATGATGGCAAGTAAAGACAGATAAAAAATTCCTTTTGATTCAAATTTTTGTGGTGGATGATTTTCTTTTTCAATCAATTTATAAAAGCGCAATGTAGAAAATATAACATGAGCTACACAACCAATGCCTGCAAAACCAATAAGTTGTGGAATGCCCCAACCAAATTTACTTGATAGGACGCCCCAAACGATAAGGATTGGAGGCGCAGCAAACGGCATTAATCCCCCACCAGAGCCAATTGTTGCAGCAAGACCAGTTGCTAATTTAGATTTATTTTCTCCAGATACACGTTTTTTGAGATACTCAGCCAAAAATACACTTGCTGCAGGCTCTCCAGTAAGTGATGCAAGAAGCGAACCCCCAATAATTACCAGTCGTGATCCACCAATCTTCTCAAGTAATCCCATGACAGGTATCATATGTCTGACCGCAAGATTTGCAGTAGACATAATACCAAGTAACGTGAAAGCTTCTCTATAAGGAAAATGAATATGTTCTGCCTGCCCACTTGCATATAACAATACGAGGGCAATCACACCAATAAATATACCTGCTAACTCACCTTCATTGGTAATGTGATGAAAAACACGTAGATACTTATGTTCTCTCCACCATACAGGGCCGTGTGCTGTAAGCCAAAAATCTGTGCGTGCAAGACCATTCATGGCAAGCACCGCAGCAGCAAGAATCAATCCACCAGCTATCAGTTTATTGCCATCAGACAACTCTACTGCGATAAAAGCAAATAATGCACTCCATGCCAGCCAAGAAAAAGTTATTGCTTCCTGCAAGATATGTCTCCATTGTTTTTTTTCATTTATTACTTCACTCATATTATACTGGATAATATAAAAAAATTAATACGCTATAGTATACGCGTATGTAATAAAAATATCAAGTATTTTTGTTAATAAATAATATCACTTGCGTATAGATTGTATGACAATATAAGCAATAACGCCTGCAACAAATGCTATAAGAATATTCTGTATAGTCAAGGTATTTTCAATTCTGTATATCAATGAATCTTGCTGTGCTAAATTCTCATGAGTGAAAAATCCCATGAAAACGTTAGTCAGCAATAGGAACATAGTCAAAGAAACCTCTACAAAAAAACTCTTTATACCAAATTCATGTTTCATAATTTGACTATATTCTAATAAAAAATCATTTTACGCTTTTATATTTTTTCCCTACTCTCACCCGGTTCATTTCTCTATCTATCACTGCTTGTAGTTTTGCAAAGTCAATATCTTGTCTGTTTTTTGCTTCTTCCATTTCTTTTTGTGCTCTCTGTCGCGCTTGTTCTGCACGATCAATGTCAATGTCTTCAGCTCGTTCTGCGTTGTCTGCAAGCAAAATAATTTCATTATTACCACGAATTTCCAAAAAACCTCCTGCAATAGCAATAACATGGTCACCATGTGAATCTTTAATCTTGAGTTCACCAGCGACAAGAACGGACACGAGCGGGATATGATGTGGAAGTACTGTTATTTCACCCGTGGTAGTTGGGATAGAAACTTGAAAAATATCATTCTCATAGACAACTTTTTCAGGTGTGGCAATTTTGAGTTTTAATAAATTTGTAACCATACGATATATTACTTGACGTCATCAATGCTTCCCTTCATATAGAATGCCTGCTCAGGTTTGTCATCATGTTTACCTTCAAGAATCTCTCTAAATCCTCTCACCGTATCAGCGACTTTGACATAGACACCGGGAGAACCAGTGAATACTTCAGCAACGTGGAATGGTTGGGAGAGAAACTTTTGGATTTTACGAGCGCGAGCTACCGTCAATTTGTCTTCATCAGACAATTCTTCCATACCAAGAATAGCAATAATATCCTGCAAGTCTTTATACTTTTGCAATACTTGTTGTACTTGACGAGCAGTATTGTAATGTTCTTCGCCTACGATATTTGGGTCAAGAATAGTTGAACTAGAATCAAGCGGATCTACTGCAGGATAAATACCAAGTTCTGAAAGTGATCTATTCAAAACAACAGTAGAGTCAAGATGCGCAAATGTCGTTGCAGGAGCAGGATCAGTCAAGTCATCTGCTGGTACATATACTGCTTGAACAGATGTGATAGAACCTTTGTCTGTTGATGTAATACGTTCTTGAAGTTTTCCCATTTCACTTGCAAGTGTTGGCTGATAACCCACTGCGCTTGGCATACGACCAAGAAGAGCAGACACTTCTGAACCGGCTTGGGTGAAACGAAAGATATTATCAACAAATAAAAGCAAATCTTTTCCTTCTTCATCACGAAAATATTCTGCCATGGCAAGCGCAGTCAAAGCTACACGAGCACGTGCACCTGGTGGTTCATTCATCTGTCCAAAGACAAGAGCTGTCTTATCAAGTACGCCTGAATCTCTCATTTCACCATACAAATCATTACCTTCGCGTGTACGCTCACCAACGCCAGCAAACATAGAATAACCACCATGTTCTTGCGCGATATTGCGGATAAGCTCTTGGATAACGACCGTCTTGCCTACACCAGCGCCGCCAAACAAACCAACTTTTCCACCTTTTAAAAATGGACAAAATAAGTCAATGACTTTGATACCCGTTTCAAGTACTTCTGATTTTGTAGATTGCTCTTTGAAACTAGGGGCTGAACGATGGATAGGGTATGTTTTTTTTGTTTTTGCTTCCCCTTTACCATCAATTTCTTTACCTACAACGTTGAACATACGTCCCAAAGTTTCTGGACCTACTGGCACTGAGATAGGTGCACCTGTATCAATAACTTCTGCGCCACGCTCTAGTCCGTCTGTTGTACTCATGGCAATGGTACGTACGGTGTTTGCCCCAAGATGTTGTTGAACTTCTAATACGAGCATTTGTCCATTGGGCATTTTGGTCTCGAGTGCTGTATAAATTTCAGGTAATTTACCTTTCTCAAACTCTACATCTGCGACCACGCCGATGATCTGGGATATTGTACCTACATTCTTTGACATAAATTTTTGATTAATTGCATGATTACTCTAACGCTGCCGCTCCACCGGCAATTTCTGCAATCTCTTGCGTAATACCAGCTTGGCGCGCTTTGTTAAATGTTAAATTTAATTCTTTTATCATATCTTGTGCAGCATCGCTTGCATTCCTCATAGCCATCATGCGCGCACTATGTTCACTTGCACTGCTCTCGAGTACTGCCTGAAAAATTTGTGTTTCGACGAGTCTTGGCAACACAACTTTTAAAACTTCAGTAGTATTTGGTTCAAATAAATAATCATCAACTTCTAGAACCTGTCTACTATTATCTGTCATCTGTCCGCTATCTTTACCTAATTCGCTAAGCATTTTTTCCAAATCAACTTCTGAAATCGGCAAAACCTGACGCAACTTTGCAACTTGTACGATAGCAGATTTATAGTCAGTATATGCAATTACAACTTTGTCATAATTTCCTTTTTCATACTCTTCTATAATCATTTTCGTTATAGGCATAATATCAGCAAGAGACGGGGTATCAGAAAAATCACTATAAGATGCAATCAGATTATATTCATGTTTTTTTGCAAAATCCGAACCTTTTTTCCCAATTCCAACTACATCAATATCAATATGTTCACCTGCTTCTAGTTCACCATTTTTTATTCTTTGGCGGCTTATGTTTTGGGGCTTTTTCAATTGTTCAGCAGTTTTTCTAATAATATTGCTATTAAAACTTCCACAAAGGCCTCTATTTGATGTGACCAATACGACGAGTAACTTATCTACTTTGCGTATTTTTAAAAGAGGAAGCTTTTCTTTTTGCCCTTTGGACAGTTTCACCAGTAAATCCCAAGCCAACGTCGCATACGTGCGTGTATTGATTGCTGCATCAGTTGCTTTTCGCATTTTAGCAGCAGCGACCATCTCCATCGCTTTGGTAATTTTTTTTGTATTACCAACGGATTTGATACGTCGTTTAATTGCTTTGGTGTTTACCGGCATACTTCGTATTGTCTTTTGAATTAGTTTTTCTTAAATTCTACGCACGCATCCCTCAATTCACCCTCAATCTTTTCATCCCATTCCCCTGCTTTAATTTTGTCCAGTAATGCACGTCTCGTTTTGTTCATAAATTCAACAAGCTTTTTCTCATGCTCCGAAACAGCTTTCACTTCTACACTATCAAAGACGCCATTGTTCGCCGCGAAAATAACAGCAACTTGTTCTTCCACAGCCATAGGAGAATATTGGGGTTGTTTCATGAGTTCAGTAATTCTATATCCCAAATCAATTTGTTTTTTTGTATCAGCATCCAAGTCACTTGCAAACTGTGCAAAAGCTTCAAGTTCACGGAATTGCGCCATAGCAAGTTTCACCTTACCTGCCACTTTTTTCATAGGTTTTATTTGCGCAGCTCCACCTACACGTGAGACAGACAAACCGATGTTTAAAGCTGGACGGACACCTTTGTAAAATAGATCGGTTTCTAGAAAAATTTGGCCATCAGTAATAGAGATAACATTGGTAGGAATATATGCGGTCACATCCCCTGCTTGTGTTTCAATAATTGGTAATGCTGTAATTGATCCTCCCCCATTTTCCTTATTAAGTTTGCACGCACGCTCGAGAAGACGTGAATGGAGGTAAAATACATCACCTGGATAAGCTTCACGACCAGGTGGACGACGCAAGAGCAAAGAAATTTCACGATATGCCCATGCCTGTTTGGTCAAGTCATCATAAATAATCAAGACATCCTCACCTTTGTCAGCAAAGTATTCTGCCATAGCAACCCCCGCATATGGTGCAATAAATGACATAGAGGCAGGATCACTCGCGCCTGCAACCACTACCGTTGTATATTCCATTGCGCCGGTTTCTTGAAGTTTCGCAACAATACGAGCAACTTTACTTTCTTTTTGTCCGACTGCGACATAAATACACTTCATGTTTTGTCCTTTTTGATTGATAATTGCATCTATAGCAATAGCTGTCTTGCCTGTCTGTCGATCACCAATAATAAGCTCGCGTTGTCCACGTCCAATAGGAATCATAGCATCAATCGCTTTGATACCTGTCTGTACTGGCTCATGCACTCCTTCACGTGTCATAACTCCCGGAGCAATTTTTTCTACGGGGTAAAATTGTTTTGTTTTTATTTCGCCCTTGCCATCAATTTCTTGTCCCAATGCATTCACTACGCGACCAACCATTTGTTCACCTACTGGAACGGATAAAATACGTCCGGTACGCTTGACTATATCTCCTTCTTTAATACCTTTGTATTCACCCAAAATCATGGCACCAACTGTCTCTTCTTCCAAATTCAAGGCGACGCCAAGAATACCGCCAGGGAATTCCAACATTTCTTGCGCCTGACATTTGGTTAGACCACTCATGCGAGCAATGCCATCTCCAACTTCAATGACAGCCCCGACTTCTTCAACCTCAATATTTTTTTCAAATGCACTAATGTGTTTTTTGAGTTCTTCAACGATTTGATTTGTAGACATATATTATTATAATATTTATTTTTAAGCGTGATAATTACCATTAGTTAATCGTTGGTTACCTTCATTTCCATGCATACCAAATTCTGTTTCTCGATAATATATTTCAAATAATTCTACCCCCTTCATTCTTCTCCCTTGGATAACTAACTCATCAAATATACTTTTTAAATCTTTTTCTGATCCTGTTTCAAAATTTTTAACTATTTCTATTATGTCATCATCCAATGCGGCATCCAATTTATCGACTTGTTCTTTGATTAGTTCATGAATATCAAGGATTACAGCAACGTCTGGCTGTGCCACGAGAGGTGACCGCGATATTAAAGATATATTTCCATCAATCCGACTTTTCAAGACACTAATTCCCTCTCTAAACCATCCAACTACCACATTGTCTAGGTTGCCTTCCTCACGCATCTGAAGTGCTAAGGTAGCCAAAGTATTTCTAATCGTTCCAATCTTATTCAAATAATTAAAAGAGGTTGCTTCGAGTAATTTTCTTTGTTCCTCAGTCAAACTAGATTGAACATCATGCATATATAACTACATTATTTACCTAGAGAGCAACTCGTGTAAAGCACGTAATTGACTTTTTAAACTTCCATCCAAAATCTTGTCTCCCATCTTCACTCTCACTCCGCCAATCAAATCTTCATCGACATTCTGTATAGCTTCAACTTTTTCACCAAATGCTTTTTTAATAATTTCAATGGTTTTCTCATCGAGTTGCCTGGCCGAAGTAATCTCCAATTCAACTACCCCTTCTTGTTTTTTGGTATACGAAATAAACTCGTCAATAATATTATGTGCCTGCTTAAGTTTATGATTACGCACCAATAATTCCACAAATGCCCGCAGTGAAGAATCTAAATCGCTTCCTTTCAATCCAATACTGATTTCATATAATGCGTGTGCGTATTGTTTATTTGATGTCTTTGCCATACGAGATATTCAAACACTATATTATTTCTTGAGATTCCTCAGGGATTCTTCAATAATTTTTTTATCTTTTTCACTATCCATTTTTTCTCCTAAAACTTTTTCAAGTGCAAGTACTATCATACTCGCAGCTTCCTTTTTGATATCTTCAAACATGGTATCCTTTTCTGCTGCGATATGTTTTTTTGCTTGTTCAACAAGTTTCTCTACTTCCACTTTTGCTTGAGTTTTCATACTATCCCCGAGTTGTTTTCCTTCTGCATGAGCTTGCTCAATTACTTTGTTAGCCTCGGCTTTTGCCTCATCCAATTTTTCTTGATATTTTTTCTCACTTGTTTCAAAATTTGTCTCAATTTCTTTCGCTTTATCGAGGCTATCATCTATAAGTTTTTTGCGTTCTTCGAGTTTGCTTGTCAGAGGTTTGAGAATAAGAAACCACACGATTGCAGCAACAACAGCAAAATTAAGTAATTGCCATGCAAACAACTGACCATTCAAACCAAGTGAGGCGGCAAGACCTTCGTCAGCTACAGTTGTACCATGAGTGACTTCTGCCTGTGTTTCCACAATATTTTCGGTTGTGTGTACTTCTTGTGTCATATATTTTGATATTAAGATATTGGATATTAGGATATCAAACATCCTAATATCTGAATATTCCAATATCTGGTATTTACTTCAATGTAAACACAACAACAAGCGCGTAAATAGCAATAGCTTCAGCAAATGCTGCACCTAAAAGCATAGGAACAAACAATTTGCCAGCTGCTTCTGGATTACGGCCAATAGCTTCCATAGCTTTGGCAACTAATTTGCCAATTGCCATAGCTGGGAAGAAACCACCAATTGCCATGGTGAATGCTTTTGCCATCACAACGATGGATGCATGATCTAGACCTTCCATAAAAACCTCTTATGATACCAGTGCCGTGCGAGGGATCTTTGGGAAAAGTGTTTAACCTCGAGGAATAGTATCGATTAATAATTAACATACAACATACATGGAATAAAATACAAATTGTATTTTGCTATGTGTATATTGTATTTTGTCGTCTAATGTTCCTCCGCCCCATGTGGCTCGCTGCTTGCAACCGTCAAATATACAATCGTCAGCATTGCAAATACGGTTGCTTGTATAAGACCAACGAGCAGCTCAAGCAACATGAATGGGGTTGGGACAAGCACTGCAACCAATGCTGAAATAACTGAAATCAAAACTTCTCCTGCAAAAATATTACCAAATAAACGAAGGGAGAGAGAAACTATTTTTGCTATCTCTGAAACAATCTCAATCAATCCAACAGCAAACTCGATAATGGCAGTAAAAATTGCAATTGGCCCTTTTTTAATGCTTTTCAGAAGATTCCCAAATTGAACAAATTTACCTACGTGACTAAAAAATCCAATGGCTGCGAAGGCGTATGCATGGGATGCCAAGACAGAGATAATGGCCATAGAAAGTGTGAGGTTTAAATCAGTATTTGCTGGACGCAAAAGCATGGTATGGCCAACCAAAATGCTTCCAGTACCCGGCAAAAGGCCTAGCCAATTGGATAATAAAATAAAAAAGAAGATCGACCCGACTACCGGCAAAAAACGGATAGTCTTTTTTCGATCTCCTGTCACTTGGTCAAAGTAGCCAAGCACACCTTCTAGAAAAAACTCACATGTATTTTGCAATTTCCCTGGTCTAAGTTTCGCTGCTCGTTTCACAAAAATTCCAAGTACCAAAAAAATAAGTATAGCAATCCAAACGTTGACCATCGTATTGGTCACATTGATATTACCAATATGAAATACGACTTCTGGAGCTAAGGTAGGTATATGGATTTCAGCTGACATAATACTTTTTTTCTTCTAAAATTCTTTTTCCAAACTGATCTTTTGATGTTTTGACCCTAAACTATGCAAGATCGAAAAACCATAAGACCAAAAAACTATTTTTTATTCCCATCCTTTTTATCTAATTCTTGATATTCCTTCCCGTAAGCCTTTGCTTTCTTATAGATCATCTTTCCCGAAAGCAACGCCGCAAGGATAAATCCACCTACTGTGAACCACGGCGCGTGGCCATATTTCCCCTCCAACCACTGCCCAGTAAGCACAAAAAGTACGACAGGGACAGCAATGGTAGCGCCAAAATCACCTACGATACGTAGCCCCATGAGGGTATATTTCCTATCTTTTGGATCTAAAGGAAAAAGAGCCATATGGGAAAATCTTGACTTTAAATGAAACGCAGATAGTTTACACTTTTTTGCTAGATACGTCAACTATCTTTTAATTTCATTCTTGTGAATAAGTTTAACGTATTTTGATATAGTATATTTTTTATTTCGTCTAGTGTTTTTCCTCTAATCTCAGCTATTTTTTTTATTACATCTTCTACCATCCAGGGTTCACAACGTTGCCCACGATATGCCTGAGGTGCTAGATAAGGCGCGTCAGTTTCGATAAGCATTCTGTTCAAAGGACATTTTTTTACAACTTCTATTAGATCTTCTTGAGATTTAGGGTCAGTTTTTTTTGGTGGAAATGTAATGACCCCAGTAAATCCTAGATAAAAACCCATATCTAAATATTTTCCAGCATTTCCCCAGTTTGATGTGTAACAGTGGACCACGGCGGACTTCGGACTTCGGACTTCAGACTTCAGAATTTGTATAAGCTGTTCATGCGCGTCTCGTACATGTATAACAAGAGGTAAATTATATTTGTTTGCAAAATCTACTTGTTTCAAAAATACTTCTTTTTGTTTCTCTAAAACTTCTTCTGTACTTTTATTTTCAGGTAGATGAAACAAATCTATACCGCATTCCCCTACTGCAATAACTTTTTCTGATTGAGCAAGCGTATCATAATATGCTTCGTCAAATGTCTCTGCTTTTGAAATGAAATCATATTCATCTCCATGTACTTCCATAGGAAAAACATGTGTGGGATGAAGTCCTATCGTCGCATACATATTTTCATTTTTTTCTGCCAACTCGACTGCGCGTTTACTTGTACCACTATGAGTACCCACGGTATTTATGATTACACCATGTTCAATACAAGAAGCGATCACTTGATCGCGATCGCTCTTGAAACTATCGAAATGTAGATGACAATGTGAATCAATAATCATAATTTACCTCAACCGTCCACCCCACTCAACAACGGTAAATCCTATACGTTCAGGCGTTTTTATAATAGGTTCTGAAACATACATAGGATAATCCAATGGCTGATAATCCATAAATACACGTATAATAGAGTCAGGCTGTGGTTCTACAGTGAGTGGTGCGATATCATCAAAAACCTGTTGCGACACAAATGTCACGTACACATAAGGTTTAGCAACCAATTTTTCTTGCCAAAAATCCATGAAGTCTGCTGACTCACGTTCATTCAACCCAAGTTGTGAAAGAAGCATATACATCTTTGTTGGTACATCTTCTCTACTCATTACAAATCCATAACATGGTATCTCATAATTGTACTCATATCCTTCCCAAAAGAGATATTCATACGATATCCCGTCAGCAAGATTTTTTATTTCTCCTTTTGGAGTTGCTCGGACAAACCACCCTTCATCACCATACGCAGGATCAGTATACTTGAATCCACCTTCTGGATTTACTTGCACACGGACATCCATTTCATTCTCTGGATATAAATAAATTACCGGTTTTGCACATTCGGCAAGTGTCTGATATTTCGCTTTACGATAAGCTCGCCAATCTCCCCAGTGATCTTGCCAAAAGATGATAGGATTATCCGAAAGAAAATCAGCGTACCTCTCAGTCTCAGATTTTGCGTCAAATGCAATTTGTTTTTCTTCATCCCAAGTGTTATTTGACGCAAGCACTTTTGAACCTTGATATCCTATATCAAATACATCTTTGTAATATGTATTATTTTCCGGGTTCTTCATAGTGTAGACACCATCTCCATGATTAGTCTCACCTATTTTTATTAATTCTTGATTTTTGAACCAATCTTTTTGTGTCACAATATTGGGAAATCCACCAATACTCCTCCCACAAAAATGTACAATATCTCCTGAAGGTACATACGCATCTGTTGTGTTATACTTTGGAATCCATTGTACACTTAATTTTGATTGTACATCGTACATCTCTTTCTGTGCTTTTATTTCTTCCACAGCAAAAAAGTCAGGAACAAGATCATACAAATGCATTGCGCCATCAGGAAGAACAATAGCAAACTGTTTGCCTTTTCTATATACTGGCCCATATATAGGATCAGTAAATACTACAGCAGATGCCGCAGGTATACTAACCAATTCACCAGTCTGTACATCCACAATACCCCCATGATTATTTGCAGCACCAAGACTATCAAAGACAGGAGCCGCGGATTCTTCATCTTCTCTTTTTATATACACATTCGTATGTGCAAGTAGAGAATCTTCATTCGGTATATCCAAGACATCGGGAGGAGTGAGCTCAGAAAAATCTTGTACAACAAAACTCTTGCACAGTAGTGACTGATCACAGACAGACGATCCTGATTTTTCTAAATAAATAAATTCATGTAAAACTTCGTCAAATAAAGCAAAATCCGCACTAAAATATATACCCATGCCACCAGAACCTTCGGAAATGAGATATACATTCTTCCCCGCAAGTCTATCTGGGGATGAGACGACACCTGCGGTATACATATAAAAATGTCCGTATCCATCATCGCTCTTTTCTATATCCTTTGTCTTTTCATCCAAGATAGCTTGCATTTCTGGGCCAATAGCGTGCGCACCTTTATACCATGTAATTTTAATTTTATTGTCTTCAAGCGATGGAGTAAAATTTCTTCTTCCATTCAAGGTCTCAGTATATGCGGCAAAAAAAGAATTGGTATGGAGGTATAGGACTTCATTTGGATCTGGAGTCTTTGTCGGTATATTTTCTAATGCGTCATATATATCACGTTCCACATCTTGTCCGCGAGGCAACTCACCGACCTCACGCGCACCTTGTTGATTCCTAAACAAAAAAAATGTGACAAAAGACGCGATGGCAGCTATCCCCACAAGAGCTACTGCTCCATATAGTACTACTTGTGTTTTTGAAAATACGGAACCATTTGGCTGCGGCACTTCCGGTATAGATTGTTTTTCTTCTTCCATATAATTTAATTAAAAGATATATGTAATGTATTATTATCCATAGTATAGTCGCCTAGACGACTTGATGCAACCAGTTGTTTGAGAAAAGCCCGAGACGCTTCGTGGTCCATAAGCTGATTGCGACTATCTTCTGCTTCTATAGGAAATATATGTATATTGAGGCTATCTGTATCTTGGAATACAAGTCCAACACCTATTGTCTGCTGTGTAGGGATAGAAAAATATTGATCAAATATAAAATTACCAAGAGAATAAAATATCGGTCTATCGTGATACATCTCTATCTCTTGCACGACGTGTGGATGATTGCCAATAATAACATCTGCGCCAGCATCGATCATCTCATGTGCAAGATATTGTTGCCTTGCATTTGAATTAAGCACTCCATATTCAGCTCCCCAATGTATATTGACAATAGTATAATCATTATTTTTTTCAGATTCTTCAATCAATTGCTTTATAATACTTACATCAAGTTTCAAAATAGTATCATCCACGCCAATAAAACCAAACTTAAGTCCACCAATCTCTTTATACAATACTGAGTCTTCTTGTGTCACTCTCAATTCATGCCCATAATACTCAATTCCTGCATCGGATAAATTTTTCTTTGATTCTTCAAACCCTTGCCAACCCATATCAAGTGTATGGTTATTGGCAATAGTAAATAATGAAAGATTATATTTCTGCAACATAGGAATAAGAGCCGGATCAAATCGAAATGCTATTTCTTTTGTCGTGTCACGACGTGAATCTGCAAAAGGACCTTCTAAATTTGCACCAATCACATCCATACCTTTGAAAAATCTAAGTTCCTCGCCAGCCAATTGTCCTAGTACATGATCAGTACCATACATATCTATGCGTTTCTTTACATTACGATCAAGCATCATGTCACCAAAATGCAAAATACTTGCTACACGCTTATTAGTTGGATCACCGTACGTAAAATATGGTATATAATAGCTTGTTGTCAATTTCTCATCTGGGGTATCAGCAACTATAGCTGAGTTGGAATGTTCTTCATATGAAATATGTTGAGCTTTGAAATGCTCCATAAGTTTCATAAGTACATAAAGACTAGGAACTGAGTCAATTTCAAGATCTTCCAAACGATCATAATCAAAAGATTTTATAACCCCCATGCTTAGTTCATCATGGAAATTGGCAACAGGAAGCGTCTGGTAATGAGAAAAATCAATCGAAGAAATAATCACCGCATCTTTTGGCATCTCCTGTGCCAATATAGCTATGAGTTCATCCATTTTTTCTGTAGCTATATCATTTCGCAATGCAAGTGGAACAACTTTTGCATTCGGAAGAGAATGTCTTATGAAAGGAATTGTGGAATATAAAGAATGTTCTTCCTTTATAGTTTCCTCATCAACAACTACTATATTATTGCTAACAAGTTTTTCAACAAGCGATGTGTCTGTCTCTACATCTCCAAAAGGTGTTTTCCAATCACGAAGAGTAGAAATAACATCAGCAACTCCGCGCCCAAAGTGATTCGGACCAATTATGATAATGGTAGATGGATTTTGTGGAGCTAAATTATCAAAAAAAGCAGCCGCCATATGGCCTGCTAAAAGATGATGAGGAACGACGCCACCTTTTATTTCACCTGTACTATTGGGGTTGTTAGGTCCTTGCATGCGTGTATAAAATCCTTCATACAATACTTTGTCCCATGGCGCGCTATATTGATATGGCGTATTTTCTCGACTACCTTCAAGAGAGGCCAACGATGTGCCAGATATATCTCCACCAGTCGTACAACCAGACACCAATACAAGAGATACAACCAATAAAATATTTTTTATATACGACATAAAATTCTTTCTTATAATACGGTGTTACCTACATAGTCTATAGTAGATTGAAGCATCTGTAATGCGCTTGGTAAAAGTGGCCACAAAATAGAAGCTATGTCACTTGCGATAGGAGCTACAACTGAGTGAGACAAAGATTCCATAATTCCTTCTGACAATGGAACTCGCTCAACGAAAAAAACTACAAGTCCTATAGTTATCATTCCTTCAAGCAGACCAAGAATAAAACCGAGAAGTCTATTAATCCCTTTGATAAAAGGCAAATGAGTAATAATGCTAAAAAATTTATCTACAATCCAAAACGCAAATCCGATAAGTCTATTGATAACAAAAAAAGCAATAATAAACATGACTACACGTGATGTATTTTCATTCCAGCCAGTAATGCCCACAAGCCAATGGGACATCGGTTCATAGAAACGACTCGCAAAAAAAGCACCAAATACCGTACCAAATAAAGATCCCAGTGTATGAAAAAAACCAAACCAAAATCCAAACATGGTGAATCCCCCGATTATGATGAGGAGAACTATATCAAAGAGAGACATAGGATTAATTTTAAATTTCGAATTTTAAATTTTTAAACAATTTTGAATTCCTCAATATCTAATTACTTATTCAATCTTTGAAAAAGTAATTCTCCCTTCTTCACTTTTGTTTCAGGTTCAAGTCTCCCCCACTCTCTTTCAATTTCTAAATTTTCCAAATCACTCACTTGTATACCAAGTTGATTCAAAATCTTTTCTGCGGATTGAGGAATAATTGGCAAGAGGGCTAAACCAATATGACGTAAACCTTCTGCAAGCTGATACAGCAATCCGGAAATGTCTTCACCATTTTTTGCTTTTTCCCAGGGTTTTTGTTCAGAAATAATACCATCTAGTTGCGCAACAAAATTATTTATTGAATGAATTGATTCTTCAAAATTATAATATTGTAGTGTTTCTTCAATCTTTTTCCAGAAGTCTGAAGTCTGAAGTCTGAAGTCTGAAGTCTCTTTGTTTACAACAGATATTATACTTTCATTATATTTTTCTAACATGGTCAAAATTCTGCTCGTCAAATTCCCCACCCCATTCACGAGATGCGCCGTATAAAATTCTTCAAAACGTTCTACAGAAAAATCACCATCTTGTGTAGATGAAATAGCCCCGAGCAAATAATAACGTACAGCGTCAGTACCATATTTCTCTACTACTTCATAGGGATCTACCACATTGCCCAGACTTTTGCTTATCTTCTCCCCTTCTGCTGTCACATAGCCGTGGATAAATACTTCTGTCGGTAATGGAATACCTGCTGACAATAACATCGCTGGCCAATACAAAACATGAAACTTGCCAATGCCTTTGCCAATGACATGCACTCTATCTTCACATGTTTGCCAATATTTTTTGTACAATTCACCATCGTCTGCGAAATTAAGCGCAGTAATATAATTTGAGAGCGCATCTACCCACACATACATAATCTGCCCTTCATCCTTGGGTACTGGTACTCCCCACCCATGTGCACGCTCTTGTGAGCGTGAAATGCTAAAATCCTCAAGTCCCCGATCAACAAAAGCAAGCCATTCATTCTTACGAAATTCAGGTGTAATCTTTATGATATCTTTTTCTATAAGTTTTTTAAGTTCATCTTGATAATGAGAAAGTTTAAAAAACCAATTTTCCTCTTCAACAACTTCTGGCACTGTCTTGTGATCAGGGCATTTGCCATCCACAAGTTCATCTTCTTTGTAAAATGCTTCACAACCTACACAATACAGTCCCTTGTATGCCCGCTTCTCTACATCTTCTTTTTTGAATAAAGACCACAATTTTTGTGCACCATCAAAATGCCTTTGTTCCGTAGTTCGAATGAAGTCATCAAATGATATGTCGAGTGCATCTTTAAAATTATAAAAAAATGTATAATGTTCATCAACAAAATTTTTTGTACTCACACCAGCTTTTTCGGCAGCTTGCACATTTTTGAGAGAATTTTCATCCGTGCCTGACAAAAAGAAAACATCTTTCCCCAGGAGTCGCTGATAACGTGCAAGTGCATCTGTTTGTACATACTCCAAAGCATGACCTATATGAGGCTTTGCATTAACATAAGGAATTGCTGTTGAGATATAAAAAGTTTTTTTCATATAATTCAATTAGAAACCAAAATGACAAATTCTCCTTTTTCCAAAACCCGCATGTCTCCAATACCACCAACAGTACCACGATATACTGTTTCAAATTTTTTGGTCAATTCTCTACATATGCATACCTTCATCTCTAGTTTCAAAACTTTTGCTAATTCGCTAAGACATTTTTTGATTCTATGACTTGACTCATAAAACACAACTGTATGTTCTGCATTAGTAATACTTTCAAAAAAAGTCTTTCGTCCTTTTTTATGCGGAGGAAAACCAAGAAACAAAAATTTGTCTGTCGGAAAGCCAGAAATACTAAGAGCCGTAACTACTGCACTTACTCCCGGAATAGGTATAATTTCTATTGGCTGTGAACTATTGGCTATGAACTTCACCAATTGATTTCCCGGATCACTAATTCCCGGCGTACCCGCATCTGTCACCAATGCAATATTTTTCCCTTGTTCAAGCAATTCTCTAATTTCACTAACTTTCTTTTCATCGCTATGATGATGATAACTAACAAGCGATTTGCTAATCTCAAAATGAGCTAATAATTTACTCGTAACACGCGTATCTTCACACAAAATAATATCCACAGTTTTGAGTGTTTCCAAAGCGCGTAATGTAATATCACCCAAATTACCAATGGGTGTTGCAACAATATAAAGTTTGCCATAATTCATACGATAAAATTATACCAAAATAAGCCAAAAAAGCAACAGACCAATAAAAAAAGAAAAAAACAAATACATCCTTATACAAAAAGCCAATGTATGATATACTTATCCATGTATAATTAACATACTTTTATGAAGAATTTTTTCACTATTTTAGTATTAATTTTGTTATTATCACCACAAGTATTGTTGGCAGCCGATTTTGACCCAAACTTTATTATTTCTGACGAAGAAATGCAAAATTACCAATCCATGACCCGATCAGATATACAAGCATTTCTCGAAGAAAAAGGAGGCTATATATCAAATTACCATGCTTTGGATTGGGAAGGTACTACACGAAAAGCATCAGATATCATTTACCGGGCAGCTCAGGAAAGTAAAATAAATCCCAAATATCTACTGGTAAAACTTCAGAAAGAGCAAAGTCTTGTCACTGCTCCAGATCCTACAGACAAACAACTTGATTGGGCAACTGGCTACGGAGTATGTGATTCATGTAGTATGTCAGACCCAGATATACAAAAATACAAGGGTTTTGGTATTCAAGTTGATCGTGCTGCAGGAATCATGCGTTGGTATTACGAACATATGTATGCCGAGAATTGGATCAAACGGGCCAATGTCACCTACACTATTGACGACACACAAGTGACACCCACAAGCAACGCAACAGGTTTTCTCTATTCATACACGCCACATTTACATGGGAATGAAAACTTTTGGAATTTATGGCAACGATGGTTTGACCAAATATATCCGGATGGTACACTGGCCAAAACTACCAATGATCCTTCAGTATACCTTATCCAAGGTGGAAAAAAGAGAAAATTTGAAAATATGACATCTCTCTTGACCCGATACAATCCAAACATGATTGTCACTATACCCGCATCTGAACTAGCTCGATATGAAAATATAGGCACTATCTCACTGCCAAACTACGCGATTGTAAAAGAACAAGGATCATATTATTTACTTGATTATGATTACAAACGTCCATTTGCAAGTTATGATGTAGTGAGACAACTTGGCTACAATCCTGACGAAGTAATAGATGTTACCGCGTCTGATCTCAATTCATATACTTTTGGTTCAACCATTACGGCAGAGCAAAGCAATCCACTTGGTCGTGTTGTACGCATCTCCGAAACAAAAGAATTATTTTATATACAAGGAAACATGTATTATCCAATATATGATGAAATTATTGCAAAAATAAATTTCCCTAATCTCACTATAGAAAAAGCTCATTTTGAAGACTTCGATACCCTATCTCTCGGCGATCCAATACTCCTCAAAGATGGTACGCTCTTTGGAGTAAAGGAACACAACAAAATCTATGTGGTAGAAAAAGGAAAGAAGAGACATATTGCCTCAGAAGAAATATTTGAAGGACTCGGTTACAATTGGAGTAATGTTGTCTGGCTCAACCAATTTGCAGGCATGGCACACGATACAGGAACTCCTATGTCTATAAAACCAGAGACCTCAAATACATCAGATGATACCACGCTTATATCTACAGACAGTACTGCCAATAATACAGCTTCAGAAGAAACTGACCCAAAAGAAACAAATTCAACCAACCCTGTAGACTATATGGTAAAAACCTCCGTAACTGAACTCAGCTATGTCGGACCTCAATTCGAGACAAATATGGAGACTTATCTCGTGGCTGATTATAGTACCCAAGAGATACTGGCAGGCAAAAATATAGACTTCGAACGTCCCATGGCTTCCCTTACCAAAGTCATGACTGGCTACCAACTTTTGCTTGATGGTATCAACCTCAATCAATCTACCACATACGATCCAAATCAACACAAAGCCTCATATCATACATATCGTATCGCTGCAGGAGAACGCGTGCTCAATCAGGATCTCATGTATGCGATGCTTGTTTCGTCTCTCAATACTCCTTCACGCATGCTCGTAAATACTAATTCAAATCAAGAGGATGCATTCATTGCACGGATGAATAATCAAGCAAAAAATTGGGGACTATCTCATACGACCTTTGCAGATACTTCAGGTCTTGATGTAAAAAATGTTACCACAGCTCGTGATTATCTGACTATATTTTCAAAAGCATCTAATGATACGACCATGCATACCTACCTAGGTGCTACATCATACACTTATACAGAGTTGACAGATCTAGATGGCAAACCAGACCATGCTGATACCAATAGCAATTATCTCATGGCAAAGACAGGGCTCCCTTACACAGTTATTGCAAGCAAAACCGGTTTCCTCTATGAAGCAGGCACATGCCTCGCCATGCGCGTGAAAAGAAACAACGATGGAAAAGAATTCGTCATCATTGCCATGGGTAACCCTGATTTTGGCAAAAATACACGATTCAACGAATTTGAGATGTTATCTAATTGGGCAATGCAAACACTTTAATCATATATATAATACTATAATATAATTCTATGCCTCTCGTATTTGCGGCTACCACACCGCACCCACCTATACTTCTCCCATCAATCGGCAAAGAAGAAATAGAAAAACTAAAAAAAACACAACAAGCTTTTGCAAAAGTTGAAGAGGAACTCTATTTGAGCAAACCTCATGTCATAGCTATCATCTCTCCTCACGGACAACTGTACGACGATGCATTTACGCTCAATGCACACACACGCTTTATTTCGTCATTCGAAGAGTTTGGAGATCACACCACACGCAATGAATGGAAGGGAGCTCCTGACATGTCTGCACACATTGGACATATAGCAATGGAAGAACGTATACCTGTCCGGCTCATAAGCGATGACCATATAGACCATGGCGTTGGAGTGCCACTTCATTTTCTTGCCACACACATGCCAGATGTAAAAATTTTGCCGATTGGCTATAGCGGTCTCGATGCAAAATCGCACCTCGCATTTGGATATCTTCTCAAAAATGCGTTTATGGATTCAGACAAACGTGTTGCTCTCATTGCCTCTGGAGATCTATCTCATGGACTGACTACTGACGCGCCAGCAGGATTTAGCAAAGTAGGCAAAGAATTTGATGATAAAATTATACAGCTACTCGAAGCACATAATACCACTGGCATTATGCAAATGGATCAAAAATTTGTAAATGAGGCAGCTGAATGTGGCTATAGGTCACTGCTTATTTTACTTGGCGCTCTTCAAAATATAGACTATACGTTCAAAAATTATGCATATGAAGCTCCTTTTGGGGTAGGATACTTGACAGGAGTCTTTGATTTTGCTTAAATAAGCCATTCTTTAGTATATAACTATGGATGGTATATCAAAAATCTTGGGTGATAAAACCCTAGACAAGCCACGAAACAAACATATTCATTCTGAAGCACATTATTGGGCTGATGTCATATCAAGTGCTTTTGGTGAACGCAAAAAATTTGGAATGTATCTTGGTGTTATCAAACGAATTGGTGTACAGCGCGCACGTCAAATTTTTGGGGAAATACAGGAATCAAATCCATCTAACCCAGGAAAGCTATTTGTATGGAAAAGCAGTCAGCGAGCAAGGGACTCTAGGCCCGAGCCTGGGAGCGACGAACAACCATCAACAAACAGCAAACAACTTACTTGATTGTTGTCAGTTGCTCGTTGATCGTTTATATTATTGTATATGTTATCAATAGTTACACTCCCAAATAAAATTCTCCGCACGCGATCAAAAGAACTTGACCCAGATATTTTGTTATCCAAAGAAATCCAAGAACTTACGAAAGAAATGATTCCTATAATGTATACAAGTGACGGTATAGGCCTTGCTGCACCACAAGTCGGAAAAAATATTAGACTCTGTATCATTGGTAAAGAAGCTACACCAGAAAAAGTTGATGACCTTGTACTTGTTAATCCGATATGGACAAAATTGAGCAGAAAAAAATTAATTGATGTAGAAGGATGTCTATCTGTGCCAAAAACATTTGGACGCGTCAGTCGTTACAAAGATATTGTGGTCAATGCGCTCGACAAATCAGGAAAGGAAATAAAGTTTGAAGCACATGATTTCTTTGCTCGTGTTATACAACATGAGGTTGATCATTTAGATGGAATTTTGTTTATTGATAAAGCAAAAGGTATTTATACGATTGATTAATTACTAATTTACGAATTTTCAAAATTGTTTGAAAATTATGAAAATTATTTTCTTCGGCACCCACGACTTCGCCACAACTATTTTGCAAGGACTCATCGACAGTCCTTTATTTGATATTGAGATTGTCATCACCCAACCCGACCGCCCAGTAGGTCGCAAACAAGAACTCCAAGCATCTCCTGTTAAATTACTTGCAGAAAAAAATAATCTCTCTATTGGCCAACCGTCATCTTTAAAAACCTATAACCTAAAACCTAAAACCTACGACCTATTTATCGTCGCCCAATATGGTCTCCTCATTCCACCCCACATTTTAAATGCGCCTCAACATGGTACTATCAACGTCCATACGTCTCTATTACCTAAATATCGTGGTGCCTCCCCTATCCAATCTGCGCTTTTGAATGGCGAACATGAGACAGGCGTTACGATTATGAAAATGGATATTGGTCTAGACACTGGCCCTATTTTGCTTCAAAAACTGCTTACTATTGATCCAGATGACACTTATACTGACTTGGATAAAAAGCTCGCTGTACTAGGCTTACAAGGGCTTGAGGAAGCTGTTCCACAGTATATTGAAGGCAAACTGAACCCAGTACCCCAAGATGATTCAAAAGCTACCACATGCAAACAACTTTCACGCGATGATGGACATATTGATTGGAATAAAACATCACAAGAAATCTATAATCAATTCCGCGCATTCACGCCATGGCCGGGTGTTTGGACATTATGGGGAGACAAACGTTTGAAATTACTTGATATCAAGCCTACACAAAAACAGATTATTCCTAGCAAAGTCATTGTAGAACATGATATACTCCGCATTGGTACCAAAGATTCTTCAATCCAAGTGTTTGAATTACAACTCGAAGGAAAACCGAAAATGGATATCAAAACATTCTTGAACGGATACAAAAATATTTCTGGCTATAATTTACGTTGAAACTATGGAGGAACGATTGTCCATGCATTCAATTTTCAAAAATTGGCAAACACTACTACTTCTGCTTATTTTTGGGGGCGTTAGACTCCTATCATTCTATATTGCCCCTCACGCCATTCTCCAAGCAATTATAGTATTTGTCCTTGTCTTCGTATTGGGGCTTACTTTTTTTAAAAATCCAAATCATGCATGGATGATCATACTCGGAGAATTGTCACTTGGTGGATCTGGACACTTGTTTGAATTTTTTGGACTCTCTATTCGCACTGTTTTGCTCATTGTATTTTCATTTCTGTGGCTTGGATATTCGCTCAGTAACCCCACTTCAGATACATTCAAAATATATATATCCCATAGACTATATTATGTTCTCTTACCCCTTACTGTAATGCTCATTATTGCGTCTGGTGTAGGTATTTTCAATGGCCATTCAACAGCAAGTGTTATACAGGATCTTATCCCTTTCGTATTTTTTGTATTACTTTTGCCAGCCTTCCATTTATTTAGAGATGAAAAAACACTACATTATTTTATCCGACTTATCATTGTATTTCTCATAGGTTCAGCTCTATTTTCTCTTTTCACTTTTGTACTTTTTGTCACCAAACAAGCGGAAATTCACGGGGTCTTCTATACATGGTTTCGTGATATCGCTATGGGCAAGATAACCTATGTAACTGATTTCTTTTATCGCATTGTATTGCCTGAACACTTGCTCATTCCGCCACTTCTTCTCATCATTTGTGCATTGCTCATGCGTAATGAAAAGCACAATCGCATGTGGAGATTTTTGTTTTTTTCTGGAACAATTGTCCTCGCACTCAATTTTTCACGCGCATACCTCCTTGGATTCATCGTAGGATTATTATTTCTCAAATACAAACACCTGCTACGACGTTGGTTCATTGTATCACTGTGGAGTATTGCAATGATGATACTCATATTTATGTCGATAAATATAGCATCAAGTATGGGCAAAAGTCTTGGCTTAGAAATCGCGGGTGTGCGTATAGGAAGCATGGTATTGCCTGAAACTGAAATCAGCACCAATACCCGAACAGTGCTTCTCTCGCCTATCTTTGCGATGATCAAAGCACATCCTATAATTGGTAGTGGTTTGGGAGCTACGCTCACATACATCAATCCATATACCTATGCTCAAATTACTACACGACATTTTGATTGGGGCTACCTCGAAATGCTCGCAGAACTTGGCCTGTTTGGTTCTCTTGCGCTTCTGTTGGTAGTTATTGTGCTCATACATGAACTCATAAAAAAAATCCGATCTATTTCGGATTATCATGACTTTTATATTGGCCTTCTCGGGGGTATCATTGCTCTCCTTATCACCAATATCACAGCTCCTGCGTTATATCATGTACTTGGAATATTTTATCTTGCATTCGTCATGGCGTTTGTTGGCAAACCAATAACTATATTTGACGAAGTGGTAACAACACTCTATAGAATATTCAACAAGTTAAAAACACAATAAAGATATTAGAATATCAAGATATTATCCCATACCAAAATATCCTAGTATCACAATATCTTGTGTTTTTTCAAAATAACCTCTCTTGCTTCAAGATATTTTTTCACGCGTGATTTTATCCATGGTAAATACGACCATGGTTTTTTGTATGTGAAACTTGGCAGCCAACTGCTCATAGTTCCTCCACCTATAACATGAAAAAGATATTCATCAATCCATATACCTTTTTTACCTTTTTCTATCATACTAAGCCATAAATCCCAATCCTGAAAACGCTTTAACGATTCGTCCCATTTAATTACATCTTTTCTACGTATAAGACTTGTGGTATGTATATAATTATTTTTTTGTAATTCCTCAACATTAAATTTTTGTCCTTTCATTTTTTTTGATAACGGCATGAGCGTAAAATTGCAATATACAAAACTCGCCTCATTATTCTTCTCAAAAACTTCAAGCATTTTTTGTAGCATATCTGGCTGCGCAACTACGTCAGCATCCCAAAAAATAACATACTCGCCTTTTACTAACTCAAGACCTTTATTACGGGCTGAAGGAGCACCTTTATTTTCTTGACGAATATATTGGATATGTTCTATTCGGTCTAAAATATTTTGATTATCTTCTTTTTGCGCATCGTATTTCTGAAATTTAAGCATATCTCGCATGGTATATTCCACAGCATGAGGTAATGAACCATCATCTACTACAATGATTTCTATGTTTTCATGCGTTTGCGCAATAACCGAAGATAACGCACTGCGAAATTTGTCAGTACGATTATATACGGGGATTATGATGCTAACTAATTTCATAACTATTTTAAATTTTCAAACTTTCTCTTACTATTTCTCTATCATCCCAAGAAATCATCTTGCCTCCTGCAATACACATCTTCTGTTCGCTCCCCTTCCCTGTGATCAAAACTAAATCTCCTGATTGAGCCATATTAATTGATTTTTGAATTGCTTCCTTTCTATCCAAAATCTCAAATAAATCCTGTTCCACTTTTTTCCCTACATTTTGAGCTCCCTGAGAGACTGACTTTATAATTTCGAGAGGATCTTCATCATAGGGATCTTCATCAGTCACTATAAAAATATCTGATTTGGTACCAACTAACTCACCAATAGGTATTCTTCGCGCCTTATCTCTTCCACCGCCAGTAGAACCACAGACATGTATAATCTTCCCTTCTACTCCAAGCATATCTACCACATCATATAATTTTCGTAATGCCACAGGTTCAAATGCGTAGTCTACTATTACTCTGAAACCTCTCGATTCTGTCTCTGGTATAAATTCAATTCTACCCGGAGCCGAATGAACTTGTGCTACAGCATGTTGCAATGTCTGCCAATCCATATCCATAGCACGCGCAATAGATACCACTGTTACCATATTTTCTGCATTGTGTTTGCCATAGAGAGGCGCATGGAAATGATATCCGTGTGTTTCAAAATGTATCCCTTCTTTGTCTACTTCTATATGTTTATCCGAAAATGTATAAGCTATTTTTTGATCAAAATTAAACTGCAAAAATTCTTGTGCATATTCATTCTCACCATTCACGATAGCAATTTTGCCATGCTCTTTTGTCTTACATTTCGATACATATTTAAAAAGATCCAACTTGGCTTGCTTATATTTTTCAAAACTCCCATGTGATTCAATATGTTCAGGATACAAATTGGTGAGTATCATCATGTCATAATTGATAAACTTATGTCGATACTGGAGACGGCCTTCAGAAGTCGTCTCGACTATAGCGACATCACATTTCTTATCACACATCTCACGCAGATATTTTTGTATCTGCATTTTACCAAGCATCGTCATTTTTTGATCATTAAGTTTTTGTTCACCCCCAATATAAAAATCTACGGTCGAAAGTGAACCGACCTTATATCCCGCGTACTCAAGAACTTGTCTCAAAAAATGTATGACACTGGACTTCCCTGTAGTCCCGGTAATACCAATGACGAGCAAATCTTCTGAAGGGTGTTTATATTTCACTGCTCCCCACCACGCCCAAAATAAATGACGCAGGTTAAGAAATTTTTTGGGAATTATGTTCTTCAAAACTGATTTAAATCTGTTCATATTTCTTTATTTCTGTTCTGGAGCAAAAAACTCAACAATTTTATCCGGGTATTTTTCTAAAAAACTTTTGACTGCATCCTTATCTTTTATATTTGTCAATATTCCCACTTGCTGCCCTTGAATTGCTGTTTTCAGTGTCTTATTAAATGCCTCAATTCCTTGTATAACTACACCACTCAGTTCGGTAAAACCAACCACCAAACCACCTTCTACTATATCTCCAGTCAACACAAAGCCTCTTCCTTCAATCTTAAAAAAATCATTAACTTTAATCTTCCCTGATTTATACAGAACGTTCTCTGTAGGAGTCGGCTGGGGTGTTTCGATGGTTGTGGTATTACCAAAAAAAAGTTTTTTGAAGAATCCCATATTATTTTGTTAAAGATAATTCATACACCACCTGCTCAATTTTCTGTACCGCACTCTTGGCTTGATCAAATTTATTACGCAAATAGCTCGTCAGATTGAATTCAATGAGTTCGCCAGTAATTTGTTGTGCCATTTCATTACACCTCTTCACCATTTCTACATTTCTACTGGTCGCAGATTTGATAGCATAACGATACAACTCTCCAGGCACGTCACAGAGTCCTGCGACATAACTTTCTCCTGAGATAGGCAGCCCTTTTATTTCTCCTATTTTCCCCGTATTCAGAAATTGATGCAACAATACTGCTTCCACATACTCTTCAAGTCCTGCTTTGTATGAACCCTCTTCTTGGACACGAGCATCTCTAGCATATTTCTTGTTCAAATCTTTAAATATTTTTTCTGCTTCTTTCAGCTTGATTCCTGCTTCTTTCATGTCATCTCTGTGCATGGCAAATATAGCGCGTTTAGAAAAATGAAGTGCATCTCCTGTCTGTTTGATTATATCACGGCGCTTGGTGGCAAAATCAAGCAAATCGTTGCCTACTTTTTTCAGATAATTCGTCTGCAAAGTCATATATATTATGTTACGTAATTATGTTTTTTAATTAAAATTATTCCTTTAACTAATTCAATAAGTATCACATTTAATAAACCAAACCCTATCATCAACATCCAGTGGTTAAACGTCAAAGGAACGGTACGCAATAATTTTTGTAAAGGTTCAAAATAAATCGAAGAAAATAAAATAAACCAACTTACGAGAAGGGCATATATCAAAAATTTATTACCAAATGGATTTATCTGCCAAATCATCTTGCGCAAACTTCGAATAGAAAAAATATAAAATAATGACCCTATGCCAACTCCTACAAACATTAATGTTCTTGCAAGTGAAATATCTTGTGTCGTTTTGAGAAAAAACAAAAATATACTAAACAGTATAACATTGGGAATCACACTCACGAGGACAATAATAAATTTCATCTTGCTATCAATAATTGATTCGTCTTTTTTACGAGGCATATCTTTCATATTTTCTTTGTCCCCTTTATCAAATCCCAGAGAAAAAGCCACAGCACCTTCTTGAACCAAATTGATCCACAAAATTTGTGCGGGCAATAATGCGAGGGGCAGACCAGCGATCAGGCTACCTGCTATCAAAATTACTTCAATCAAACTATTTGACATGAGATACAATATTACCTTCTTTATATTTTGATAGATTCCACGACCTTCTTCTACTGCAGAAACTATGGTTTCAAAATTATCATCTAGGAGGATAATATCGGAAATTTCTTTTGCTACATCAGTCCCTGACCCGACTGCCACACCAATATCAGATCCCTTGAGGGCAGGTGCATCATTGATACCATCTCCTGTCATGGCAACGACTTCTCCTCGTGCTTGTAATGCTTGCACAATGCGAATTTTATGCTTGGGATCCACACGTGCAAAAATAGAAATATGTTCTACAACACGTTGTAAATCTTCATCACCAATGTCTTCGAGTTGACGTCCATTGAAGATATTGTCGTCTTCTGATGGAATCCCCAACTGTAGACCAATCGATCGTGCTGTGCGCATATGATCCCCCGTGATCATGATAATACGAATACCGGCTCCACGCGCTTTTTCTATAGTTTCTTTTACACTTTCACGTAATGGATCTGACAATGCAATAAGTCCAACCAAAATAATATCATCAATATCCTCTACTGAGAGCTTGTCTATATGTGTATCATACCTCTTGTACGCAAGAGCGAGCACACGCAAGCCCTTACCTGTTAAAATATCTTCTTGCTTGGAAAACCATTCTTGCATATGTTTATTCATCTTTTTTGTTTCTCCATTTTCTTCATAATACATACACTTATCATACAACACCTCTGGTGCACCTTTGATATATACGAGAGATTCGTGATCAACATGATGCAATGTAGCCATAAATTTATTTACACTATCAAAAGGTATCTCTGCTATCCTACGCAATACGTTATCAAGATCATGCTTCTGAAGTCCTGCTTTCATACCTGCGTATACAAGCGCAGTATCTGTCGTATCTCCAACAAAATTCCATTTACCTTCGACTTCATGAGGATTCTCCAAAATACTATCATTACACATCACTCCGATACGAAGTGCAAACAAAATATCTCTATGTTCACCCTCGTCATCCATATGTACAACATCAAGCTCTTGTCCACTTATCTCATCATTTGCAGTTACAGCATGGGTAACTTTCATATTTCCTTCAGTCAAGGTGCCTGTCTTGTCAGTACAAATAACACTCACTGATCCAAGCGTCTCGGCAGCAAGCAATTTACGCACAAGGGCTTTCCTTTTGAGAATATGTTGCATACCTATAGCCAAAATAGCAGTCATGGAAATCACCAAACCTTCAGGTATAGCGGCGACAGCAAGAGCTACTGATATTTTGAACATTTCCAAGAGAGAATGATGTTCAGATTTGACCAAAACACCAAGCAAAAAAATCCCAAGAGACAAACAGAGCACAATAATACCTATCACCCTACCCATCTTGCCAAGTTGTCGTTGCAATGGAGTTTTTTCTTGTCTAGTTTTGTCTACTAGAGAAGCAATGGCACCTATCTCAGTATGTGCACCGGTTGCAGTAATAACTACATGCGCGCGTCCATTTATGACCGATGTCCCCTTGTATACCATATTTTTTCTGTCACTTATGACAAGATCACCAATCAATTTTTTTGTATGTTTTTCTATAGACTCAGATTCACCCGTCAATACTGATTCATTTATCTGTAAATCACTACATTCAAAAATTCTTCCGTCTGCCTGAATCTTGGTACCTGCATCAATAATCATAATATCTCCAGGAACAATATGAACACTATCTATCACAGTTTCTCTTCCTTCTCGGAGTACCACGGCTTTGTATGATACTAATTTGTTAAGTTTCTTAAGAGCTTGGTCTGCTTTGAATTCCTGTATGAAACCTATAGATACATTGACTCCTACGGTAATGAAAATAACTATCATATCCACAATCTCGCCCAAACTTCCACTAATAATTCCTGCAACTGCCAAAATTAAAATCAATGGACTTTTCCATTGTTGCAAAAAAATTTTGAGATGTGTTGTTTTTTCAGATGAGGCAGGAAGTTTATTCAGTCCATAAGTCTCAAGCCTCTTTTCGGCCTCTTTGGTGGATAAACCCCTATCTGAAACCTGTAAATCTTTCAAAACTTGTGCTATACTCTGTAAGTGGTAATTTTCCATAAACAAGCTAATTCTTGACTTTTTTATGGGATTAGTATATCATATACACCATAATTTTCAATCAAAAATCATTCGAAATTTGAAATTGAAAATTAAAAATTGCGGCAGGCTTGCCGCGTGACGACCGAAGGTCGTTTATGCGGTCCGGTAGCTCAGCTGGTAGAGCAACAGCCTTTTAAGCTGATGGTCCTGGGTTCGATCCCCAGCCGGATCACCAAACTAAAAAACACCCGACGGGTGTTTTTTAGTTTGCGTAGTCCGTGACTGGGGATCGAACAAGGGGGTGGTAGGGGGAGATATCCCCCTACATGCCGAGGAAGAATATTAGGAAATCCGAAGGTTTCCTAAAGCGCAGTCCGAATGAAATGAGGACGAGCAGTGAGATTCCCCAGCCGGATCACAAAAAGAAACATCCTCGTCAAAAGGATGTTTTTTTATGTCTATTAAAAGCTGAAATGGAGTTTGCCAACGAAATTTTGCTAATTTAGTACAAATAACGTATAATTTTACTATCCAAACTAAACTTTTATCTATGCAATATATTATAAAAAATAATCCTTTCAGCCTTAATTATTTTTAGTGTCTCTGAACTTAGTAAACGTTTTACCACGGTGGCAGCAGTTATAGCTTCCTTGCCATTGGTGTCTATTTTGGCTCTTATTTGGCTGTATCATGATACAAAAGACATCCAAAAGATAATTGGTCTATCCACGAGTATATTTTGGGCGGTTTTACCATCACTTTTATTTTTTATAATATTACCATTTTTACTTAAAACAGGAATGAAATTTGGCTGGGCCATGATTCTATCATCTTTTGTAATGTTTATTGCTTATACTATCTATATATTTATTTTATCTAAATTTGGAATTAAGCTTTAATTATTAATAAAGTTTCAAAAATATCTGTAATTCGCAATTGTAGTAATAATTCCACCACAAAAGTTTGCCACCTGTCCCGACCTTGTTCACAACTAGAGACATCCTACGCCATAGGATGTTTTCTTGTCTATACGAAGACAAAATCTGAGTTTGCCAGAACCAGACGGTGTATGGTTAGAAGTTGTTAGAATCGGGTGGCGTTCGAACTGTAAAATGGTTAACAAAAAGAGTATAATAATTAATAGACTTTTTTAAAAAATAATATGTGCTATAGCAAAGAAGTACAATTAACCACTGGTGCTACAATTTTAGCCTTTAGTTTATTTTATTATATATGGTTTTTGATGAAATATCAGACAATACAAAAAAAGTGGCTACTACCTTTTTTAAAAAATGTAATTATAGCCTTTACACTTATTGGCGGCCATCAGATATTTGAATTTTTATCTTTATTAACCCAAAATCAAATTGTTTACAAGATTGGACTAATACTTTCAATTTCATCGATGTATTTTTTTCTGCGGTCGCTAGAAGTAATTTTAAATAGAAGTCTTAGGAGTAAAATCGCCTTGTGGATCATTGGTGGCGTAGCAATGCACGCATTCTTTATTGAAATGTCATTTGAACAATTTAATTTTTACCTCAAGCATAATTCTGCTTTTGTGTGGGCTTCAGCTTGGATGTTGTTATTTATATATTTTCATGTCTGTGCATTAAAAGGTCGTAAATTACTTGAAGGTGATATTTCAAAAAAGACAATAATAACCTACTTACTTGCCACCCTTGATACTTCGTTTATTCTGAGTGTAATTTATGTATTGTGGGGGTATTTTAAATTTTCTCTGGATGTTTGTACTGCCAGTCCTTCTATTTGGTGTACATTTTATGTCGTACAGGTCTTTGTATTACCGTTTTTTTTGATAGCTGTGCCGAGATTATTGAATGCGCCTAAAGAAAAAACAATTCAAACATTAAAAGAAACTATATTATATTTTTTGGTTTCGCTTGTAATATTAATTTTGCTAATATCAACATTACCATTTTTTAAATGTTTGAGTTTAAAATTTGTTTTTCCATAAGGATTAACATTTAATCGTACTCAACCCCTTGCAACTCTGTCATCAAAGTTACTACAAAAGTTTGCCAGCTGTCCCGATAAGGTTCACAAATAAAAAATTCACCTTTATGGTGAGTTTTTTATTTTTGTGGCCGTAACTGGGGAGCGAACGAGGGAATGGTGAAACCGTAAGGTTTTACTTGCAGAAGAAAGGCTAGGAAACCCGAAGGTTCCCCCACCAGGAGGAGCGAGGCGACGACGTGAGATTTCCAACCTGCCCACAATGCTAACGCATAGCGTTTGCAGGCGAGCCGAATCACATAAAATAAACAAAAAGTTACACACCTCTTATACACCGTGGTGTTCTATTTTATCATTGACAAGTCATACATTAGATTATATACTTCAATTATTAAAGTATTAAATAATTGTTTAATAATTTATATATGATCAGTGAAAAAGAAATCCAAAAAAATCGTAAGATATTTAGTGAAACTGACAAGAGTATGGCCGCAGCATTTAAGGTACTTAGTGACATCAACCGTTATCGAATTTTTCGCATTCTTGCCCAACAACCCAAGATATCTGTGAGCAATATCGCACAAATTTTGGACATATCACTCCCCTTAGCATCACAACACATAAAAATTTTGGAACACGCAAAATTGTTGCAAAAAGAACGCGGGGGAAAAAAAGTTTTTCCCAAACTTGAATATGGTAATCCATTTGTTCAGGCTGTTGTGAAAACAATTCAAGAAGCTCTCCAACCAAAAAAATAAATAATCCCTTTAAAAAATGCACAGACTTGACACACATAAAACCATGAGGATGTGCAACTAACCACTTATCTATGGCAACAAAACCACCTACTCCACCTCTTGTTGAGGATATACGAGGTATATTCAACACGTGAATATAAACCTCACAAAAAATAATTTTATTCATATATAACAAAAATCATATGACAGACGACAAAACCACAGACAAAACAAAAAAAGATGAGGTCAAAGAAAACCTAGGGATAGGAGCAGAAATGGCAAAAAAAGATGCAGCTGCTGACAAAAAGGCTGATGAAAAAGCTGATAAATCCTAAAAATTAGGTAGGATATCTTTTATATCTTAGTTTATGAACTGATAGATGTGTCATCTCTTAGGATGGAGGTGACACACCTTATCAATTAAACCGAGTATAGAAAAATAATTCGAGTAAAATTTATTTTTAACCCAAATCATATGTTATGGACTATTGCCATCATTCTAATAATTTTATGGCTACTTGGACTCGTCACATCCTACACGCTTGGTGGCTTCATTCACATCTTACTTATAATAGCTATTATTATAGTACTTGTAAGGATAATCAGGGGTCAAAAAATGTTGTAATTAGAAACAACAATTGTCAACAAGTCTAAGTTGTAAGAACTCGTCTACTGTAATTCACCATACCATACTATGGACAAAAATCTAAAAAAAATATTAGCTGAATATAGAATCAAAAGAAACCTATATGCAGAATACTGTAATGTTGTCCATGTTTTACTTGAAAATATTCTTCATTCCGGCAATTATAAATATCATCTCAATAGTCGGGTTAAGGAGATCGATAGTTTGAAAGAAAAAATTGAATCTAAAAGACAGAGAGGCAAAATATATAAACGGTTGTCAGACATCAAAGATATTGCTGGAATTCGAGTGGTATTTTATACAGATAGTGAACGTAAACGATTCATTTATAGTTTAAAAAATGAATTTGACAAAAAAATTATTGTACAAGAAACGGAAAAAAAGACGGGGTACCGTTCCACTCATATTATTGTCAATTTTGGGAATGAAAGAATTAGATTGAGCGAATATAAAAAATTTAAAGATTTGGAATGCGAAATACAGCTTGCCTTGATACTCAACCATGCATGGGCAGAAGTAGAACATGATATATTATACAAAAACGATTTGAACTTACACAGTCTAAATGAAAAAAAATATTCTCTACTGAAACAAAGGATGCAAAAAGTAATGGACAACTATATAAAAAATGCTTCAAACGAATTAGAAAAAATTGTGAAGTATGTAAGACGACTAAAAAAATAAAAGTAACGGTAATTCGCTCAAAATCCACAAAACAAATACCACCCAATGGCGGTATTTTTTATTTGAAAATTTATTATTGCTCTAGACTAGCACAAACTATATTATAATAATTTTGTATGCTAGATAGAGGCTAGTTTATAATAACACTTTATGATTGCAACTTGTCCGCCATAGCTTTGGTGAAGGTTAGATAAACCTCACAAGATAAATTTTTTATTCTTGTCCGCCTTTAAACTCACCCACAATAGCTTCGAGTATATCGTGAAAACTAATAATACCTGCAACTTTACCTGTTGTGTTGTCAGTAATAAGAACAATACTGATTGATGACCTTTTAAGACGTTCTATAGCGACAAGCGATGGCACATCCGCGTGAATACGCATAACTGGCTGTACCAAAGATTTTAAATCAATGTTTTCCAAACCATTGTCAAACAAATGACTTAATACATCTTTGGTTTCAATCGCCCCAATATTATTGTCTATATTTCCATCACAGACAGGAAAAACAGATCTATCACTGCCTGTAATTTTCTTTCTCACCACATCAATCGGATCATGTATGTCTAGCCATACCACATCATTGCCTGGTGTCATGAAATGTTTTATGGGACGATTTCCTAAATGGAATATACTTTCAACCATTTTTTGTTCTGACCGTTCAAATACACCACTTTCCGCGCCTTCGGCTATGAGAAGTTTTATTTCTTCTTCAGTAACTACCTGCTCAGAAGTAGGAGCAATACGAAATAATTTGAGTAATCCGTCAGTTGACAAGCTAAGCAATTTTACTAAAGGACGAAAAATTTTCATTACTATTTTTATGGTGCCGGCAACTTTCAAAGACCTTTTTTCTGGATTCGACAATGCCATCTGTTTTGGCACTAATTCACCAATTACCAATGACAAGTATGTAATTATAATGACAACAATAGTTACGCTGACCGCGCCACTGTACGCGGAAACAAAAGAAAATTGCATTAAATATACTTCTAAATGCTCGGCAACTGTCGCCCCACCAAACGCACCTGCCAAAATACCAATTGTTGTAATCCCTATTTGTATAGCAGAAAGCATTTCTGAAGATTTGCGCGTCAAAAATAAAGCATTTTGAGCTTTTATGTTTCCTTGTTTTGAGAGGTGTCTAAGACGGCTTTTTTTGACACTTAACAGTGCTATTTCCGATAACGAAAAATAACCATTTAAAATGATTAGGACGACTATTAAAATTATTTCAATTAATATATTTGACATAAAAAATTACTTTTCATTCTTTAATTTGAGGCACAATTTAAAATTTAAAAACATGGTAAAAGTATACCATGTTTTTATTTCCATAGATACCAGGCAAACCACTAGTTGGTGGCTCGCCCAGTACCGTACGGTACTGGGCTCGGGGACAGGGATTTGAACCCCGATACTCAGGACCAAAACCTGATGTCCTACCATTAGACGATCCCCGAATATAGCGATAATATAATACAAAAATTATGTTTTTTTGTCAATATTTATCTGTATATAAAACCTCCGCAAGGGAGGTTATTGATACTATTATCATCATAATGAATTACGTCCTCAAATATCTCCTCATAGCCAGTCCACTGGAAATAATAGTAAGTAAAAATACTGCACCAAATTCTATACCCAAAATAGTCATGATATGACCATAGAAATAATTGGTCAGTAATGAAGGGTCTCCAAAGATAACGCCTATATAGGGATCAATAAATGACAAAGCGACATGTACCAAACCATACGTCAAGGCGACACTTATGATCGTAAACAACAATGACTCAATAAAGTAAGGACCTCGAATAAACCAATTGGTAGCGCCAACGAGACGCTTGATACCTATCTCTGCACGTTGAGTATATATAGCGACGCGTATAGTATTGAAAATAATAACAAATGCAATAATCGCGAATAAGCCCGTCAAAAAATAAGTAAAACGCTCCACCTGAGTAGTAATAGCATGAATTCTTTCAATAGCTGTCTGAGTGTCTCCAAATGTCTTTGCTTCTATAATATTTTCATATTCAGGCACGCTCAATGCGTCTATAATCTTCTCATAGTCTCTCGGCTCACGCGTTTTCACGACCAGTGTAGGACCAAGAGGATTCTCATCCAACTCACTCAGAGACGCAATGATTTCTTCATTGTCAGCATAATGCGTCTTGAAGCTCTCAAGGACTTGCTCTTTAGTCAAAAATGTCTCTTGTGTAACTTCTGGAAAGGAATGTATATAATCTCGCACTTCTTTAATTTCTTCATCGCTCGACTCTGGATGAAAATAAATACTTACATCAATCTGCTCTTTCACTGTCTGTATAGATTCCTGTGTCAATACGCGAACGACGATGAGCGTATTGATGGACAACAACATGAGAATCAAAATAAGTAATGTCATAAACGACAAACTCATATTGCGCACAATATCTTGGAGAGAAAATTTTACAATACGAAACAACGAAGAAATCATATTCTGTATTTTCCTTTATGTTCGTCAGAGACGACACGCCCATCGTGAAGCGTCACTACACGACGTTTGAGATGATTTACTACTTCCCTATTGTGTGTAACCAATAATATAGTAGTGCCAAATTCATTTATTTTTTTAAGTATTTCTATAATCTCTTGAGTATTGATAGAATCAAGATTCCCGGTAGGCTCGTCTGCTACCAAAATTTTTGGTCTATGGACAAGAGAGCGAGCAATAGCAACACGTTGTTGTTCTCCACCAGAAAGTTGATGTGGATATCTTTCATTTTTGTGAGATAAGCCCACAATATCCAACACACGCGGCACAACTTGTCTAATACGTGCTCTTGATTCACCAGCTACTTCCAAAGCAAACGATACATTTTCTTCTACTGTTTTCTTGGCCAATAATTTAAAATCCTGAAAAATAACTCCTATCTGGCGACGGAGCAATGGAATATCGTGAGATTTGATACTGGAAATATTCCATCCACCAACCTCAACAACACCCGATGTCGGGTGCTCTTCTGCAATAAGTAACTTCACCATTGTTGTCTTGCCAGTGCCACTTTGGCCAACAACAGAGACAAACTCACCTGCTTCGATGTGAAGGTTGACTTCTTTCAACCCTACGCTATCACGCGTATATTGTTTTGAAACATTTTTGAGGACAATCATAATATCAACAGTATATCATAAAATGAAAAAACAGGATACAATATCCTGTCAATAAATTCGAGCCATCTGCGAGGATCCGTCCATCCAAGGTGGATCCGCCTTTGGTGGAAACCCATATATGATCTACGCGTGGAGTTTATCCCGACTTTATGTCGGAAAATGCATCGCATCAGAGCCCCCTACCAGAATCGAACTGATGTATGTGGTTTACGATACCACCGTTCTGCCACTGAACTAAAGGGGCACACAATAAATTAACATAAAATGGCCGCGTTGGCCACTATTCTATCTCATAACGAGGAAGAATGTCAATCGCCGGCTCTTCATACGGATGAGTTCTTCGTAATGCCTCAATAGCGCCCTGAAGTTTATCTTTGTGGCAAATACATTCAATGCATATCTCATCTACTTCTTCGTGTTTGCCAACATCCCCAATGGCAGGGTGAGCACCCTCCAAAGGCCTAAATTTTCCTTTTACAGGGTATGAGTATGAACAATGGTCATAATTCCCTAATCTCCCAGCCCCAGCTTCCCCCAGCGCATGGCGTACGCGTTCAAAAGCTTCATAAGGTACAGTAACTTTTATTTTTACAAATTGAGAGTCTTTGAGCATAGAGCGGGTAACGGGAATCGAACCCGTGGCTTATCCTTGGGAAGGATACATATTACCATTATACTATACCCGCATAAAATTTCCTCAGTATGCACTAAGGAAATTTTATTACTTATAATTATTTGTCCTGATTCTGTTCTTGGGTATCTCCAGACTCTAGGGCTTGTTGTTGCGCAAAAAATTCTTCAAACGGATTGTGTATACCTTCAGCGACTTGTATATTTGATTTGCTCAATTGTCCATTCATATAATCGCGAAATAAGTCTGCTCCTGTTGTACCAACCGGAAACAAAATATGACGAGCCTTCACTTCTTCCTCTTCAACGCCTGTCTCTTCATTTGCTGTCATGCGTTTGTCGTCCACTCGTATAATATGATACCCAAATTCAGTTTTTACTAATTCTGAATTCAATTCACCTTTTTCGAGAGCAAAAGCGACCTCCTCAAATTCAGGAATCATGACTCCCTTGCCAAACCAACCCAAATCTCCACCTTGGTCTTTGGTACCGTCAGAACCATATTGTTTCGCAAGCGCTTCAAAATCTCCGCCATTCTTGATTTGTTCAAGTACACTCTGCGCTTGTGCCTTTGTTGTCTCATCATCAGGCTCATGAGCAGCAGCATAGGTTTCAGATAATTTCTTCTCAAGCTCAGTAGGGCGCACAATAGTATTGACAAATGTATCAAACGACCAACCATACCTATTTTTTATTTCTTCTTCTGCTTTCTCCCTATTTTCAAAATTAGGTAAAATCTGTTCATCGACTACTTTGTCTACTTCTTCCTGGCTCAATGTCACATCCATCTCCTTTGCAGAATCTGCTACCAATTTATTTATAATCAGACGACTCAATACATAGTCTGACATCTCTTCATCTGTAGGACGAGGCAGACTTTCTGTATCAGTATCATAAAAATGTTGCATAGCTTGCACATTATCTATGAAATCAGTATAGAGAACACTTTCTCCATTTACTTTTGCTATGGGCAAATGAAAGACTTGTGCAATCTTCATAACAACAGGTGTCTGGGATTGACTCTTCACACCGCGTACTCCGACAAAATAAAGAGCACCAACACCAACGATTAATGCAACAACCAGTCCAAGCAACAACATAGTACCTGCGTTGCGTGAAGATGGGGTCTTCTTTTCACCCTGGTCTTGCACCTCTTCTATAGGTTTATTTTCGTTTTCCATAAAAATAAAATGTTTAATGCTCCTCTTCGAGGGGCTGTTTGTGAATAAAATAATAGAACCATTTTACCGGATTTGGCATATTTTGTCCATCTTCTATGGCAACCTCTCCCACACTATCTTGTATAGCGCTGTTATCCTGTGTATCTTGAAGAAAAATTACATGCTCCCCAGGAGCTTGCATATTGAGCTCTGTGCGGGCAGCATCCTCTACATAGGTATTGCTCGTCACATACTTCAAAATTTCTACTGACTCTAGCTTTCTTTTTTCAAGTCTTGAAAGTTCGTCTTCAAGCTGTCGTATTTCTCTTTTGACTTTGTAATCCTGGTAATAAGCGCGTGCAAATCCAAAAGCAAATACTGTCATGACAGCAAGTGCAATAATTAAAAAAGTGCGCGATGCAAAAAATCGCCTCACGGATGATTGTTGGTCGTGCTTCATGACATTAGTATATCACAAAAATAATATTTGACATATCTTCTATTTGTCTATAGTATTGATATGGCAAATATCTTCGGAGGGTTTCATGAAAGGGTGGTTTGTCTACCACCTCAGGTTCCGGGTAAGGTGTTGCGGTTGTGGTGCGTGCCACGAAATCTCAACCGAGATCAGGTCAAACGACCCCATCTCGGTCAGGGAATTCATGGACAGGCACACCCTCGAGTGGACCGGTATCCTCGGGGGAACGCACGATCATCGCCAAATTCACGTCTACCACCTCAGCGAGGAGATCGCGTGATTCGGCAAACACAAACCCGGAAACGGAGTGAGCATCGTACTCCGCCGTCTTCCAAACGATGCCACTCCAATATAAAAACCACCCTGAATATACGGGGTGGATTTTTTATAATTCCTAGCGAGCCCACAGGCGCAAGTTTACTTGCATCTAGGGCGAGCGACGGAATTTCAAGCGCCGTGACAGTGCTTATATTTAACTACTTCTCAATATTCAATTTTTCAATTCTCTTGTCTAATACTTTCTGAACACGCCTCAAATCTGATAATTCGAGTTCGTATAATTTATCAATAACCACTTCTGCGACATCCCCACTAAAATCATGTGAGTATTTTGATATATAGCGTTCACGCATTTCATTGATCTGTTGTTGGAGCTGGAGAGGACGTTTTATGTATGGAACAATAATTTTTATTTTGCCATTCCCTGTCTGTATATGCACATCCCCATATCGAAATATAGTTCCGCATATTCCACTCACCTTCCCTGATACATCCTCTATCTGGTCATACGGAATTTCAGATACAACCCGATGAAAAAAACCCTGTTGTTCTATATCTATGAGCCGATGGGTCGTGATAAAAAAGACATTTTTCTTCCACAGCATATATGTACGTAGCATAACAAAAAAACCAAAAAAAACTAACAACCCAAATAAACTCTGGCCCCACCACGCATGTTGAAATAGCCAAAACATAAAAAAAGCAGCCAAAAATAACAACAATATACCTCCTATCCATGACCATATAGTAGTCAGTCCATATTGTCGTACTTCATCTACGATTCGCTCGTGCTCTTTAAGTTGGATATCTTTCATATACATTATTGTTGAAAATTGATATTACCAATCCACGGCTCTAGCTTTTGCAATTGATGATCCCACCTAAAGTCAGACTCGATACGCGCTCGTGCCTGTTGCCCTAGTTGAGAGGCATAATCTCCATTGTGCAACAATGCGACTAT